>OBID01000175.1_pt1 | contig 28437 bp, 21 predicted proteins | sample 1519781 | NCBI WGS metagenome assembly OBID01 (sample SAMEA3991478, study PRJEB22521) | metagenome | biome: anthropogenic terrestrial biome; feature: sewage plant; material: sludge | place: Sweden | collected 2012-09-26 | reverse complement strand
TCTTTCCCTACACGACGCTCTTCCGATCTCACGAAGACTTTTTTGATAAAGCCAAAAAATTCCTCGACGATGCAGACCGAAGGTCCAATCCTAAACCAGTAGAAGTAGAAGCTAAAAAAGTAGTACCTCCTCCGGGTCCAGAGGAAAAACCGCTCGATCCCAAAGATCAAAGGCAACTCAATGACCTATTGTCTAATGGCGGGCCTGATGTGGATGATCATATAGAAGATGTGGATATAGTAGAAGATGTTCCTACTAAAGAGTGATGGATTACAGCGCTCTCGATAGGCAAAAAGATATCTACTTAAATGGAGTCGCTGGCAATAAACCAATCATTCCAACCGATTATTATTCCTTAGAAGCAGCAGCAAAAAAAATACTTTCTACCAAGGCTTATGCCTATTTGGCCGGAGGTGCCGGATTGGAATCCACTAGCCAGGCCAATCAATCTGCCTGGGAACAATTCATGATCACCCCGAGGGTGCTCCAAAGCGTCACACAACGGGATCTCAACATCACCTTCTTAAATCAAGCCTATACCGTGCCCTTTTTTTTGTGCCCAATCGGGGTGTTAGAACTGGCTCATCCTCAAGCTGATCTGGATGTCGCCAGGGCTTGTGCAACTACAGGTGTCCCGATGATGATCTCCAGCCAGGCCTCCCATCCAATGGAGGCCATAGTTAAAGAACTGCGGAGCACCCCCTGGTACTTTCAACTGTATGTGAGTAAATCTGATGCTTTGGTCAAAAGTTTTGTACAAAGAGCAGAGCAAGCCGGTGCACTTGGCATAGTAATCACACTTGATACCACCTTGCTGGGTTGGAGAAACCGAGATCTGAACCTAGGCTACCTACCTTTTCTGCAAGGCAAAGGAATAGCTCAGTATACCAGCGATCCGATCTTCAACCGGCTGGTAGATGAATACCAGGACGAAAAAACTGCTACCAAAATTAATATTCAAGTCATAGACCATATGTTGAAACTGGCACGCAAAATACCCGGTGATTTCAAAGCCAATTTAAAGGGCCGGGCACTCAAGTCAGTTCGTACCTTCACTCAGTTATATTCTCGACCAGATCTAAATTGGGATGTCCTCAACCAGATAAGATCATATACATCACTCCCACTCATACTCAAAGGGATCCAACACCCTGACGATGCCCTCAAGGCCCATTCATCCGGTATGGATGCCCTCTATGTCTCTAACCATGGCGGAAGGCAAGTCGATGGCGCTATAAGCTCATTGGAAGCATTGATAAATATCAAAAATGCTGTAGGTGACACTATCCCCATACTATTCGATAGTGGTGTAAGAAGTGGCGCTCATATCATGAAAGCCCTGGCTTGTGGAGCTTCGATGGTAGGCATAGGGAGACCATACACCTACGCACTTGCTTTGAAGGGAAGGCAAGGCGTTGAAACATTGATAAAAAACCTGGCAGCAGAACTCGAATTGAATATGGCCTTGTCTGGCGTCAATAAAGCAACCGACTTAGGCCCAGGATTATTTCAACACAGGTTCGGTAAGGTTTAGTGGCCTTGGAGTCCCATAATATTCCTTTGAAATAATAAAAAGACTAATATGCAAATTGAAAAATATTGGCTCCTCGCTCTGGTAATTGCTTGCTTTACATATGAGTCTGCTTGTAAAAAAGCATCTCCTCAAAAAAGCTCACCTCCAGTATTGGAATCTAGGGCTAAAATGCTCAAGAGGGCTGATTCAATGGAGTTGGCTACGAATTACACAGCTCCAAGTTTTGACACCATGGCTTATTACGCTTCTGGTTATGCGAAAATCATGTGCTCAGCTGTCTTTGTGTCAAAACTAGATCCTCTATTTGCGGCTTATAATGTGGGAGGATTTGTATCACCATTTGAAAGCCGATCACTTATGGGAACACCAATTATTGATACTGTACTAAAAACCGTAACGATTACTTTGCCCAATGGCGAACGCAGAATGGCAAAGTATCTTGGTGATCATTGTCAGGGATGTGTAAGTCTACCAGTTGGAAGCAATATGGTGTTTTATAAACCTCAAAAAATCTTGCCCTTAATTCCGGATGGGGAAAACATAGATTGGCCCATGGGAGAAAAAATAACTGAATCTATTTCGCCAGGTATCAATCAACTCAAAATCAATCAAGCATTGGATGCTGCCTTTGAAGGAGCCGGAATGACTGCAGCATTCGTGGTCACCCATAAAGGAAAATTGATCGCAGAAAGATATGGTGAATCAATTAATAAAAATACACCGCTGGAAAGTTGGTCCATGGGGAAAAGTCTTACGGCGACCTTATTAGGAATATTAATTCATCAGGGATATTATGCCTTAGATCAAGCCGCTCCCATCCCGGAATGGCAAAGCCCGGGAGATGATAGAGCAAAAATTAAAATTGAAGATATCCTGCATATGTCGAGTGGACTGCGGTTCAGAGCTCCTCAGGATCCTGATTTTGATGCAAGTCTTGGATATCCCGATCATTTATATGTATACACCGGAGCCATCAATTCTTTTGAATGGGCAGCGACGAGACCTCAACAATGGCCTCCAAATAAAGTCGGCAGATATAGAAATTCTGATCCGGTATTGGCAAATTATTTAATCAGGCTTGCTGTAGAAAAAAAAGGAGAGGACTACCATAGTTTTCCCCAGCGCGCTTTATTTGATAAACTCGGAATTAGAACTATGGTCATGGAAGCTGACCCCTACGGAAACTTTTTAACACAAGGATACGAGCTTGCTTCGGCCAGGGATTGGGCTAGACTGGGCAACCTCTATTTACAAAAAGGGAATTGGAATGGTGAAAACATCCTGGATGAGGCTTTTATAAAATTCGTAAGCACTTTGGCGGAGCCGTGGGTGCAAGACGGGCGACCTATTTATGGAGGTTTCTTTTGGATCAATGGTGATGAAAGTCGGCCCATACCTAAAGATTCCTACATGATGCTGGGTGCAGGTGGTCAATCTGTTACTATCATTCCATCCCATGACCTCGTTATAGTCCGGATGGGCCATTATAAAGGTGCCGAGGCAGGTACCAAATCTTTAAATAATGCTTATAAATTAATCCTAGAAGCGGTACCGGCAAAGAATGTGCAGTAGAATGACTTCATAGCATCATTCTACGACGATTTCATCAATAGACATATTGGCTGGTCTGCCTGCTCCCGGATGCCAACCGGGCGTATTGCCAAGTGACACTGCTTTGATTTTTATATACCTTGCCTTTCGTGTATCAAACTCCGAGATAAAATCTCTTTGCTGTCCTCCATATTGATCTATAGGTAAGGTGTTTTCTATTGAACCGGCCGATACATAGGTCAACCCATCTGCAGAAGTAGCGTACTCCACCCTCACAGGTAGTATTCTCAACCAAAATGCATATTGAAAATAAGCTGATTCAATGCGATGTACCAATTTGACTTCTTCCAGGTCGATGATGACCTCAAGATCCTTGCCCTGAGTCGTCATCCAATTATAAGCATAGTCATGACCACCTCTGATGCCGTCTGTAAGCATCATTTTTTGAGCGGGGGTAATCGCGTTTGAGTCCGGACTTAATATTATCACAGGTTTGCCAAAGGCTAAATGTTCATTCATACCTTTTGAAAACAGTCTGTACATCGAAGCCCGGTATTCTTCCGGCGATGTACTCCATTCTTTGACCCGGGTCACGCCCTGACGAATACATAAGTCAGTAAATGGGTCGATCATAGCTCGAATTGAGGTCCTTACTTCCCATTGATTATCCTGTTTGACAAAAAGACCTTGCTCGCCGGTCCAGTTCTTTTTGGCTTGTTCCATTATCGCAAATTGGATGGGTAGCCTGGATATCCGGACCCGCTCCAACAGAGATGCACTATCCTTTACAGCCATTTCTGCTTCATCAAATAAAATATTATACCGCTTAAGCAAGTCTGGCGTGAGATAGCTTTGAGCCGCTTCTATAGGACTTCCAAAGATGCGAAGAGGTTTACCTGATTGTCTTAAAGCTGTCTCCATCTCTACTATATATTTTTTGATAGATGAGCCTGCAGCCCCATAATATCCATACAAGAAATCCTCCATCAGTGAATCTACAGACAAATTGGGGTCCCACAATAATTTTGATATCAAATAAGCTCTCAGCTCAGCAAACTCGCCTCCCACTTCGCGATTGCCCTGTTCAAACATGGCATTGACTCCATTTTTTACAAATAACTGAATGTTTGGCTGGAGCACATGAAGGTTGGGAAAAGGTGCAAGTAAATTAGGAAACTGTATGACATAATCCCATATGATGATGTCTTTGGCTATCCTACCCCAGTCCTCCAGGTCTTTGACAAAGTCCATGCTTGCACTGTCTTCTGCTATGGGCTTATGCCTAAGTGCTTCAATACTGCACAGCATAATATTGACATTCTCTGCTGGAATCAGCGTCTTAGGTGCATGTCTGCCATACTCATAAGCCAGTGTAGATATCAGCTTGTCCGGAAACTGCGCAGCAACTTCATTCACGAACCGAATGATGGATCCGGAAGGAGACCCCTGAGATTCATCTATTTTTCTACATTGGTCACAGGTGCAATAATCCCTGTTATCGTTTTGACTGACTGACCAATACTGTGCGCCCGGATTCTCAGCGATCTTTTTTCGAAGGTTTTGATTTACAATCTCCAATACAGCAGGATTAGAAAGACAGGGTTGTGTAGGGATTCTTTTGCCCCTCACTTCAGCAAAATACTCCGGATGATCCTGATAATAAATATCTGGAGGCAATAAGTCATTAAACGTATGTACCCAGGATCCCCAGGCTGACCTTCCGCCCTGCTCGTCGTGATTCAATTTATGCCAATCGATGTATTCTTTGTCCCAGGTTACTTTGTAATGCGTATCACGAAAATCAATCACAGGCACCTGCCGATCATCGATAGCAGGGAGGACAATCTGTGTTTGTTTTGGAATGATTTTTACCCCGGGACTATAGAGTCTGCATTGAAGATAATTTTCCAAAAAAGTATACACTCCATATAAAGATCCTTTATCAAGCCCTCCGGCTATAATAAGCCTGGTCTGATCCGTCAGGATGTGAAAACCTGCTTTCTTAAGTCCATTCAAATCAATCACTCTATCCAATTCATTCAGTCTTTCATTCTGTCCAATCAATATTTCATAAGGACTTATCCCCTGATCAGAATGCAGGATGGGAAGCGCTGCCCCTGAAATTTGTAGGATATACTTTTGTAAGACTTCGGCAGCATAGAGTTCATTTTTGGTAGCATGGACCGGGAGGACTAATCTATACAAGGTATTACCCTGATTGGTCAAGTGAAGCTGGTAAGTTGGTTCCGGCTCTTTAGGAGGGATTGGAGCCACCACCCCCGATTTCTTTTTTTTGGTTTGCGCATATACATCCTGAGCAGTAGCCAGTAGCAAAATGATTGTACCAAAAAGCAGAAAATAAGAGATGCCAAAATAGGAACAAAACTTTTTCATAAAATTTAGATTTAAGCCAATTGCATTTTTTTTAAGCCAAAATTCCTTGTACCACCTTGCCACTTACATCAGTCAGTCGATACCTTCTTCCTTGAAATTTAAAGGTTAGTTTTTCATGGTCTATGCCTAATAAATGGAGCATAGTTGCTTGTATATCATGTACATGGACCGGGTCCTTCACGATATTATAACTAAAATCATCTGTTTGACCATATTGTATGCCTCCTTGTACTCCCCCACCAGCCATCCAGGCAGTAAAACATCTTGGATGATGATCTCTGCCATATTGCCCATTGGATATTTTTCCCTGGGAATAGACAGTCCTGCCAAACTCACCACCCCAGACTACCAGGGTATCTTCTAACAGGCCTAACCGCTTTAGATCAGTGATCAGCGCTGCAGTGGCCTGATCTGTTGCTTTGCATTGAGCTTCCATCCCCTCTGGCAGATGGCCGTGATGATCCCACCCCTGGTGATACAATTGTACAAATCTCACATCTTTCTCAAGTAGTTTTCTGGCCAAAAGGCAATTAGCTGCATAGGTACCAGGATCTTTACTGTCCTTGCCATACAGTTCAAATACTGCTTCGGGTTCTTTTGAAACATCCATGATCTCTGGCACAGAAGTTTGCATTCTAAAAGCCATTTCGTATTGAGCGATTCTGGCTTCGACTTCAGGATCCTGGTAATAATTATTTTGTTCCCGGTTGAGGAGTGCCAGCTGATCGATCATCTCTTTACGGTCATCAGTAGTATACCCAGTTGGATTTTTCAAAAAAAGAACCGGATCATTGCCTGATCTAAACTGCACACCCTGATGTTGTGATGGCAAAAACCCATTACCCCAAAGTCTGGCATACAATGGCTGATCTTTTGGCCCATTTTTAGAAACCAATACAATGAATCCCGGAAGGTTTTCGTTTTCAGACCCTAAGCCATAACTCACCCAGGATCCTATCGAAGGTCGACCCGGCAATGGATGACCTGTCTGAAAAAAAGTGATGGCCGGATCATGATTGATAGCTTCGGTATACATGGATTTGATGATACATAATTCATCTACGATTTTCGCTGTATGCGGCATCAATTCGCTGACCCAGGTTTGAGATTGACCATATTGATTAAAATTGAATTTAGACGGTATCAATGGTAGCGAAGCTTGGTTAGCACTCATACCGGTCAGCCGCTGGCCTTTTCTTACAGAGTCCGGCAAGTCTTGTCCCATCATAGAGCGCAGTCCTGGTTTGTAATCAAAGGTCTCCAGTTGAGAGGGGCCTCCAGCCATAAAAAGATATACGATTCGTTTTGCTTTGGCCACAACAGGTAGTTGGGATTCAGGTGAAATCCCTGGTAGCAGTGATTGAAGTGCCATAGCCCCTAATCCATAGGCCGAATGACTCAAAAAATTTCTTCGGTTTAATTTGAGTTGATTTTGCCTCCAATATTCAATAATATCTACTTGCTTCATGGTCTCATCTTTTAGTGATGGTAGCGTCAGAGTTCATGATCATATTGGCGAGCACAGCATTTGCAGCCACTTTCAATGTATCTGCACCAGCGTCTATCTTGTACAGCCCGGGAGTCAACCATCCGGCTGCCTTAGTAGCGTCCTTTTTAAATTTTTGGAATTCCAATAAATAGAAATCTACTAACAATTTGAGTTCAGTTTCAGATGGATCCCTGGCAGTAAGCATTGTATAAGTTTCCTTTATTGCAGCTACCGAATCTGCATTTTGGGACATTTGCACGCCTAGTACCAAAGCCGCTTCAAGGTAAGTAGGGTCATTCAGCAAGACCAAGGCTTGGAGGGGAGTATTGGTTTTTTGCCGGCGTGACAGGCATTGACTTCTGTCCGGACTGTCAAAAGTAGACATCGTCGGATTAGGTACGGATCTTTTGGCGGTAATATACATACTGCGTTTGTAGGCCAGTTGGGTAGAGTCTGGTATATAATTAGCACTGTTAATCTCCCAAAGCCCAGGTGGCTGATACGGCTTGATACTTTTGCCCCCGACTTCACAGTTGATCATACCGCTGGCAAAAAGTACATTGTCTCGCAACATTTCTGCGGTCAACCGATTGGCCGGCCCAGATGACAAAAATCGATTTTCAGGATCTTTGGATGCGGCCATTTCAGCTCGACGGGAATCTTGTTGATACGTTGATGACATCACGATCATTTTGATTAGTTTTTTGTAATCCCAATCTGACTGCACAAACCAGACTGCCAACCAGTCTAATAACTCCGGGTGACTGGGTGCTTCTCCCTGAAAACCAAAGTCTTCAGAAGTTTTTACTAGTCCCGAACCAAAAATACTTTGCCAGGCTCTATTGACCATCACCCTGGCTGTCAGTGGATGATTAGCATCTGTAAGCCATTGTGCCAGGCCATATCGGTTTTTAGGATATTTTTGGTCAAACGGCAATATTCCATCAGGGACATTTGGATATACAGGATCACCCGGATCACTGTAATCACCCCGATGCAAAATACGAGTCTGCTTAGGCACTTTGTATTCTTGCATCACCATGATTTCCGGTATGTGCTCCACCGTGTCTACCAATTTTTTTCTCAAGGCAGTTAGTTCGGCAGCATTTTTCAAAGCCACCGTATCCAACACGCTCATAAAATAAGATTTAAGTACTGTGAGCTCAGCAGGAGTAAGTTGATCTTTGGATTTTGCAGTCAAAGATTTCCAGGTTGCATTTTTGCTTAATATTTTGATTTCATAATCGGTTAGTGTTCTGTTATATATCATGACATCATCTACCTGACCTTGTTTAAATCCTTTGCCACGCCACCAGCCTCCAATTTGCAGCGGTGGCTCTTCTTTTTGGTGGAATAGGATGTCTTTGGTTAATTGGTCCATGGTAGTCTCCATCTTCAGTTCAGCACCATCCAGATACAATCTTGCACCGGCTGCGCGGGACGAGCCATCATAGGTCATGACCAGCTGTATCCATTGGTCTTTTGGGATCGTATCGATGGTGCATTTGGTGATGGCATTGGATGGAGCGGTATGGGCAAGACTTAGTTCGATTCGCCCATTTTTATAATATAGATGATAACCTTTAAAATTATAAAGTCGCTCTGCAATACATTTATGCAAAAGGACTCCTTCTTCAAATTCCGTAGGAATCTTTAGCCCTAGACTGATACTAAACGGATCCGCTTTGCCAAATATGCCAACACCTTTGAGATATAAATAGGCATCTCCGTCCAGCATCAAAGCCATCCCATTGTCTCCAGTCACCAGGCGAGCTATTTCAGCAATCGTGTCGTTTTCGCGGAGAATGGTGGCCTCGCGATCAGCAGTGATAACGTTGCAAAGTGAATCTTCAAAATCAAACTGCCCTATCAAGCCATCCAGCGGCACATTCATCTTACCCAGATCACGATATTTTTCCTCCTTCACCCATTGATCAAAGCGACTGTTGGGTTGCAATGTATAATTTGCCTTTTCATCTTCCTGCCGGTCAATAGATTTCTGGATAAAGGATATTATTTTTTCTTGTTCTTCGGATGGAAGTAAAAGCGTCGGCGTAGGCAAGGCATTATTCCAGGCGATCTGACCAGACTCTTTGACATTATTAAAAAAAGAAAATAGCTCATAATAATTCTTTTGTGATATGGGATCAAATTTATGATCATGACACCGGGCACATCCAAAAGACAATCCCATAAATACTTCAGCCGTGGTATTAGTGCGATCGATCACATATTCAGTCTGGAACTCTTCTTCCACGATACCTCCCTCCATATTTTGAGGATGATTGCGATTAAAGGCTGTAGCGATGATCATTTGTTTGGTTGGGTGAGGCATCAGATCCCCCGCCAATTGTTGTTGAATAAACTGATCATATGGCAGATTATCATTGTAAGCCTGGATGACCCAATCCCTGTAAGGAGTCATATCTCTCAGTCGATCGACCGTATACCCATGTGAATCTGCATATCTGGCAAGGTCAAGCCAATCCACAGCCATTCTTTCTCCATAGTGAGGCGACTGCAATAATCTATCCACTTGTTTTTCATAAGCAAAAAAGCTGGTATCCTTTTTAAATTGGGCAAGGTCTTCCAGGCTGGGTGGCAGTCCGGTGAGATCTAATGACAATCTGCGCAAAATGATCTCTTTGCTGGCCGGAGCATTGTGAACCAAACCCTCCATTTCTAACTTCTGACCGATAAAATGATCTATTGCATTGAGCGGCCAATTCATATCTTTTATGGCAGGAGGATCGTTTTTCACAGGGGCGAGAAAAGCCCAGTGTGGTTGATACTCCGCTCCTTGTTCGATCCATTTGATCAGCAAGGCTTTCTCCCTGGGAGTGAGGGTGAGATTAGATTTTGGTTCAGGCATCAGCTGGTCAGGGTTGGCCGTCAATATCCTTCTAACAAGTTCACTTTGATTTATGTCAAACGGTTTGATGGCTACTTTGTCAGGAGATATCGGCAGCGCCCCATAGGCATTGGCTGCTTTGTCCAGTCTCAGCTCAGCTTGTCTTTTATTAGCATCATTGCCATGGCAGGCAAAACATTTGTCAGAAAGAATCGGCTTGATCGTTTTATTGTAATCCAGTTTGGTTATAAGTGCATTATATTCCTGGAGCACCCCCGTTGGCAAGAGCTTAGTTATGTCCTGGCCCATTAAAACCACTCCCTGGATCATAAACACCAGCGCCCATCCTGATTTAAGACACTTCATCATTCAATGTTCCGAATTTAAGCAATTGAAAAACAATCAGCTTTAAAATCTAACAGCGCTTTTCATTTCGCTCGTGCATAATTTTAAAATTTCTAATACTGGATATTTCTTAATATAATATATTTTCAAGGTCACCCTTCCATTTTACAAAGCCGTCTACCAATTTCGAATAATCATGAAATATTCTTTTATAATTTGATTCCCCAGATTGGATATAACTGAGTTTTCCCTGTACCTGGATGGTCTGTATAATCGCTTCGACATGCTGCAACATGCCTTTTAAGTGGGGCAAATTCTTTTCTGTATGCCAGACATAAGTAGCCTCTTCTGTATTGAGCGTCTCCCATATGATATGATATGCTCGGACTCCTTCGATCAAAAAAACAAATGAAAAAGGTTTCAAAATAAAGCGAAGCTTCATAATCTGATGTGCATGAAGATCAGACAAGTACCGAAGATTCTTGTAATGTTTGGTGGAGGTTATGGACAATATATCATCCAGCAACATGGACTCATTATCATAGAACGCTCCAAGTCCTGAGGATTCATCCTTGAGAGATTCAAAATATTGGTCCATGGTAAACAATGACTTGTCGATGGGTTCCATATATTTTTTCTTCGGCAATTCTTTTAACATTTCAAATTTAATCGACTCAATGATCGAAGGATTGATCAAATCTATTTCTTTACTGGTAGCTCTTGATTCGATCACGTTTGCTTGATCGCATTTTAGCTGAAGTTTTACATTGATCTTCTTACTGTTTAATTTTTTGGAAAAATAATTTTTAATAGCGTCAAATTCAGGTCTTAAACATTGATTGTACATCCTCAGCTCTACCTGATTATTCAACTGTTTCATTTTATGTTCCACGGTACAAAATCCAAAATCAAAACGGAGGTCTTTCCAGGCTACTTTAATTTCACTATTTATAATTTTAATTTTTGGAGTCGGAAGGATCTTTTCATAAGGCAATGGGCCTGCCACCGTTTCAATCAATGGTTCAGTCTCCCTCAAAGCCTCAAAAGTAAACATTTGGTAAGCTTCGTCCTGTGGCTGCGGATTGGAAATATATGCTTCCATTCTGGTGACCCCTCCCAATGTGATCAATAATTTATTGGTATCTATCGACCTGAAAATTATTTTCTCTACCTCATAATCATCCTCGATCTCTTCCTGATCTGGTAAGAATGGTTCATGACCCAAATGGTATTCGACTATTTCTGCAAAAATTTTTTTTTCTCTTGCATTGTACGATATTATTCTGCAAAGCCAATGAGCCTCAGCATAAAACTTACGGGCAAAAGCAGGCAGGTTTAGCTGAGATATTGCCAGCGATTTTGTATCCGAGATGAAAGCTAAATCTTCGGTAAAATTTATAATAAACTCCTCTCCTGCGACCATGGTGTTTTTAAATCCATCAACTTTTACTCACAGGTTTCTCCACTTTTCGCTCGGTAGAAATGAAAGGGACTTTATTTTTCTCGATCAACTCATTTAATGATTTGACATCGTCCTGGATCAATTTGTTTACTGACTGTTTGGTATCTACCCATTCTTTGATCAGATCCATGGACCTGGATTTCTGTCCCTGAGTGATCGGAGGGGCAGCTTCGTCGATAAGATCCATCACATGCTTGAGCTTGGCATCCAGTTGATTTTCAAAATTCACAACATCCTGAAAAGTCTTTGATTTTGACTGGACCATTTTGTTTTCGAGGCTATCGATAAGCTTAGTGATTGATGCTGCTTTTTCTTTGATCTCTTTTTGATCACCATCACCTCTTTTAGTATAAGCATTGACTTGCTCCTTAATATATCTCATCCTTTTGACCTGATCATAGATATCGTCGATCGAGGTTTTCAATTCATTTAAAATATTCTGTTGATCAGCAAATTGTTCAGCGGTAGTACTTTGCCTGGGATCATTTTTTAACTCAAATTGTTTGGTTTCTGATTCTTTCCCATAAGTTACTTTGACCTGGTAGGTGCCAGGAGCTACCCGATAACTATTGTTGCCTCCTAACACCATCAATCCGTCCGGCAATGATTGTGGCTCTGTGCGAAAATCCCAGACTATTTTATTGAGATTAGTATCCCTGGTTGCTTTTTTTGCGGCTAATTTTTCTTGTGAGCCAAAGGTTCGGATAACCTTTCCATTTAAGTCACTGATCTCTACAGATACATGTTCTGAGGTATCTGAGATATTGAGCGAATAGTAAATCACCGCACCAGATGGAGGATTCGTCCCCAATATGACCGCCCCCCTTGCCGGGCCGCCACCGTCACTGCCAAACCGGATCGGAATCTCCGGTTGATAAACGATCAATTTTTTTGATTTATCCTCAGGCTTATAATCTTGTAAAGGTTTTAAATCATCCAGTATCCAAAATGCCCTGCCTTGAGTTGAAGCCAATAAATCACCTTGATGAACCATCAAATCTGTGATCGGTACGATCGGCAGATTTAGTTGGAACTTCTGCCAATCATCACCACCATTGAAAGAAATATAAAATCCTGTCTCAGTACCTGCATACAGCAAATCTTTTCTAACTGGGTCTTCTCTCACTACCTTCACATGCGCCTCTGGCTCCAATCCTTTGACTTTTTGAGTCCAGGATTTACCGTAATCTGTCGTTACATAAATATGAGGTGTAAAATCATTAAACTTATATCGGCTATAGGCCACATAGGCTTTGGCCGGATCATGAGGAGATACTTCAATACTATTGACCAGCCCTTCCTTCATATCAGCAGGAGTGACATTGATCCATGTCTTGCCCCCGTCTCTGGTCATATGCACCAATCCACAATCAGACCCTGTCCATAGTACATTGGCATCTGATCCTGACTCGGTCATACAAGCGAGTGTATTATAATTTTCACCCCCAGCTGATTCATTCGTTATCGGACCTCCCCCTTTGCCTTGTTTGGATATTTCATTTCTTGTAAGATCACCACTTAATTCTACCCAGTTGATGCCTCTGTTTTCGGACTTGAGCACTTTATTGCCTCCATGATAGATCACATTGGGATTAAACTTAGAGACCAGGATAGGGGCATTCCAATTAAATCGATATTTATTATCCCCTGCATTGGCTCCAAGACCAAGGAAAGAGTATGCCATGACATCCTTGGATTCCCGAGTCTCCCAATCAAACTCTTCAATTATACCCTGGTAACACCCGGAATAGATATACCTGGGATTATTAGGATCGAATGCCGGCCAAGCACTTTCACATCCGGATATATTGATAAAATCTTTGCCCGAAATACCTGGGCCGGAGGTTCTGCTCATGACTGCGACTGCGCTATTGTCTTGCTGGCCTCCATACACCCAATAGGGGAATCTGTTGTCAGCGATCACCCTGTAAAACTGGGCAGTTGGCTGATTGTCTTGATCGCTCCAGTTTAATCCGCCATTATAAGTGACATTTGCCCCACCATCATTGGAGTTGGCCATGATCATATTATTATTTGGATTGATCCACAGGTCATGATTATCCCCATGAGGTACCTGTACATTTTTAAACGTGCGCCCTCCATCGGTCGATTCCATATAAGGTGCATTCAAGACGACGACCCGATCTGCATTCTGAGGATCAGCGAATACATGCATATAATACCAGGCTCTCGCCCTCAGCATCCTATCGCCATTGATCAATGCAAAAGTATTGCCACCATCTTCAGATCGGAATAACCCGCCCTCATCAGATTCTATTATAGCATAAACTCTTTGGGGGTTGGCCATAGATACTGAAATTCCGATTTTACCCATAAGAGCGGTAGGTAATCCATTGCTCAGTTTTTTCCAGGTATCTCCCCCATCGGTTGATTTCCAAATACTACTCCCTTTTCCCCCACTGCGTACGTACCAGGGTAGTCGCTGGTGATCCCAGAATGCTGCATAGAGGACCCTTGGATTTTTCATATCCATGCTCAAATCACTAACTCCGCTATTTTCATCTACAAAGAGGACTTTTTCCCAGGTTTTGCCACCATCTTTTGTTCTGAATACCCCCCGGTCAGCGGTAGGTTGATAAGGACTGCCCTGGGCACCCACATACATAATATTGGGATCTTCAGGATGGATACGGATTTTGGAGATTTGTCGTACATTTTTTAATCCTATATGATTCCATGTCACGCCAGCATCGGTAGATTTATAGACCCCATCACCATGCGATGTCATGACCCCTCGTACCGGAGCTTCACCCATACCTACCACTACAACATTGGGATCTGACCAGGCTACCTGGATAGCTCCCACTGAGCCGGTATTAAAATATCCATCAGATATATTGTTCCATTTATTGCCTCCATCGATAGTTTTCCAAACCCCACCTCCGGTAGAGCCCATATAAAAGGTATAGATTTGATCAGGCACCCCACAAATGGCAGTCGACCTGCCTCCTCTATAAGGTCCAATATTGCGCCAGGTGAGTGCGTTAAAATCCTTGTCATTGATTTTTGGGGTAGTAATAACAGGATTAGTCACTATCGAAGTTTTAGCCACTGTTGCTTTTTTCTTTTGAGCAAAAATGATGGAGCTCAACATCAACATGATGCCAACAGATATCACAAGTCTTTTCATACAGATTTGATTTTCAGGTCAATTTAAGAAAGATTTGAAGAGAATCTCCATTCTTCATATAAATTTAATACAGATAGCCATTTTTTAAATTTTTCTGACTGTTAGTCAATAATTAGAAGCTCCCAGACAAGCAAAATTGAAGGTAAAAATGAAAGAATTGTTAATTTAACGCAAACAGTATTGATTGGCAAATACAAATTACTTAACTTTGAGTCAAATAGCAAAAACCTTTAATGTATGCAAACTGATGTTCAATCTATACCCTTAAAAGGTGGAGAATTTATAGTAAAAGATGCCGAATATGGTCAGACTTTTATCCCTGAACAATTTGGAGAGGAATCACTCATGGTCGCCAAAGCTGCTCAGGATTTTTTAGAGAATGAAATTAATCCTGTCGCAGCCCGAATTGAAGTACAAGAAGAAGGCCTTTCAAAAAGCCTTATGATCAAAATTGGGGAGTTAGGCTTTCTCGGAATTCATATGCCTGAAATATATGGAGGCAGTGATTTAGACACCAATACCAATACGTTAGTAACTGATATTTTAGGCCCCATGGGTTCTTTCTCCACAACTTTTGCTGCACACACGGGTATTGGCATGCTTCCAATCCTTTATTTTGGCACAGAAGCACAAAGAAGTCATTATTTACCAGCATTAATCACTGGCGAAAAGATAGCCAGTTATTGCCTTACCGAACCAGGATCAGGATCGGATGCGCTAGCTGCCAAGACCCGGGCTGATTTAAGTGCTGATGGACAACATTTCAGTCTCAATGGTCAGAAAATGTGGATCTCTAATGCAGGTTGGGCTGATTTATTTATTGTATTTGCTCAAGTGCACGGGTCCGAATGGCCTGATGGGAAAGGAGGATTTTCTTGTTTTTTGGTAGATGCCGGACTCAAAGGACTCACGCTCGGGGAAGAAGAGAAAAAAATGGGAATCAAAGGATCCTCTACCCGCCAGGTATTTTTCGAAAATGTTGTGATCCCCAGATCAGCTCTGTTAGGTGAGGTAGGCAAGGGACATAAAATAGCCTTCAATGCCCTCAACATCGGTCGATTTAAATTAGGTGCTTTCTGTATCGGTGGAGCAAAATCTCTGATCACGAAAAGTGTAAAATATGCTAACGAACGAGTGCAATTTGGCAAAAAGATAGGAGAATTTGGTGCCATAAAATATAAGCTCGCCGAACAGTTCATTCGAACCTATATGGCAGAGTCTACGATGTATCGGGTGTCCAATATGATGCAGGAGAAAATAGAATCTTTGATCGGAGAAGGAAAATCACCTTCTGAAGCAAAGCTTATTGCCGCTGAAGAATATGCGATCGAATGTTCCGTACTCAAGGTCAATGCTTCTGAAGTATTGGACTATGTAGTTGATGAAGCGGTTCAAATACATGGTGGTATCGGATTCTCCGAAGAAAATCGTGTCGCCAGCGCCTACCGGGATGCCCGGATCAATAGGATCTATGAAGGCACCAATGAAATCAATCGATTATTGATCTTTGATATGCTCATCAAAAGAGCCATGAAAGGCCATATCAACCTGACCGATGCAGCCTGGGCTGTACAGAAAGAACTTACCAGCATGCCATCTATGGAAAGGCCATCTGGCCCTTTGGGCGAAGAGAAAAATTCACTTAAAGAATACAAAAAACTCGCGTTGTTGGTGGCAGGTGCTGCTGTCAAATCACAGATGGATGGCAAGCTTCAGTTGCAGGAGGAGCAAGAGATCCTGACCAATTGCAGTGATATGCTCATCGATATGCTCAATGCAGAATCACTGCTGTTGCGAATTGAAAAACAAGATCAATTAGGCATAAAACCAGAGCTCAAAGACCTCCAAATGTCTGTGGTCAAAATTGTATTCCATGATATGAATGCAAGAATGACCAAAAATGCATTGGACGCTTTGTCCAGTTTTTGCGAAGGAGATTTACTCAAAACACTTGCTATGGGGGTTAAAAGATTTACTAAATATCCTCTGGTCAATGTTAAAGAATATAGAAGATTTATAGCAGATTTTATGCTCACAGCCAATCAATATCCCATTCAAATTATATAAAAATTATATCACCATGAACGAATATTCACTAGACGAAAACACCCATATAGAACCAGCTGCAGATCATTGGCTGATGCTTTGGGTCGAAGAAAAAGTAAATGATTTTGAAAGTGTAGAGCTGGACGATTTTATTCTGATAGACTGACTAAAGTAGATTCAGCACAAGACCGGATCAAACTCTGCTCTCAAGCTGATTTCTCATGAGTTGCAGCACGTATTTTTTCCATTCTAATTTGTTGATGGTGTGCAAAGTAGATCGGTGTTTTCCTGAAGCAGTGGTCAATTTGAGATAACCGACTATTGTAGACCAGGCGGTGATAAAAAGCAATTCAGGCTTATTAGGATTTAGCACACTACCATCTCGTTTACCTTTTTCTATTTCCTTGATAGCCAAAGATATAGGCACATTCTGAATATCCGAGATCTTTTGATAATAGATACTTGATTTCATAGCTTCAGTCATTTTGGCAGCGTCCTGCCCCGAAGAAGAGGCACGGTTAATCGCCATAAAGTCCAACAGGCACTCAATATATAAAGGGAAATCCTCCGCAAAATCTATATAAGTCTCCAGCAAGCCGATGACACATTTGGACCCATTATCGTCTTTATGATTGGCCAGGCTGGTATACATGAAATCATTCAGTTTTTGCATGCCGCGGTAAGTGATGGCCATGTAGAGATTCTCTTTGCTTTGAAAGTAAAAATAAATACTCCCTTTGCTCATACTTGCTTCTCGGGCGATATCGTCCATTTTCGCATTGACAAAGCCTACCTCCTCAAATATTTTTTCGGCGGCATTAAGTATAATTACCTCTTTTAGGTCCCTCTTCCCCATGGCGCCAAATTACTAAATAAGTACTAGCTACCCAATGGTCCTCTCTTTATAAATCATATCTTTGTAGTGAACTTATAGAGTGTTGACCTTGTTTTAAGGATGAAAAATTTATGGCAATAAGAATAACGAATGAATGCATTAACTGTGGAGCCTGCGAACCAGAGTGTCCAAATAATGCAATATATGAAGGCGGTATCGAGTGGGCTATCAATGATGGCAATACAGTGACAGGCACTTACACACTGGAAGATGGCACCATCGTGGATGCAGGAGCCAAAAACAAACCAGTAGAACCCGATTATTATTACATAGTCCCTGATAAATGTACAGAATGTGTAGGCTTTCACGAGGAACCTCAGTGTGCAGCAGTATGTCCTGTGGATTGTTGTATACCCGACGATGATCGGGTAGAATCAAAAGAAGTTTTACTTGCCAGGAAGGCCAGGCTGCACTTGTAACTATTAGTAAGTTACTTCTACCTTTTCCTCCATCATACGACGAAGATTGATCAAGGCGTATCGCATGCGACCTAGCGCAGTATTGATACTCACCCTGGTGAGCAGGGATATTTCTTTAAAACTCATGTCTGCGTAATGCCTGAGAATAACGACCTCTCGCTGTTCTGCCGGCAACTGGTCAACCAAAGACTGGATCCTGCGGGTTCCCTGATCCTTGATCAGAAACTGCTCCATATTGTCATCACCAGTTGGGATCACTGTGAAAACATCAAAGTTCTCTCCCATCGAGACCTGGGCATTGCGTTTAGATTTTCGAAACTGATCTACACACATATTATATGCTATCCTCATGGCCCATTGGAGAAACTTACCTTCATGGTTGTACTTGCCTTTGCGCAATGTATCAATGATTTTGATGAAGACTTCCTGAAAAATATCTTCGGCAACTTCGGAGTCACGCGTAAACAGATAAATAGAAGTGTAGATTTTGGTTTTGTGCCTCGTCAATAGAGTTTCAAAAGCACGTTCATCACCATTTAAATAATTTAGGATTAAATCCTGATCAGAGAGCAGCATAACTTGCATAACTATAAATTTTTTTTTGGTTCGTAAATTAAATTATAGTGTAGAAGTTATGAGTCGATAGGCGAGAAAAGTTTAATTATTTAATAAGGCCAAATATACACCAAAATTGAAATTACCAAACATTGTGTCTATAAATATTACTCCAATACATGCTTTTTAACATTATATTATAATAATTTATACTGGATTGTTAGAGAAGAGTCTTAAAAGTGAATCTTATTGACCAAATACTCCTGATAGGGATCTTCAATCCTGCATCCTATGTATCTTTGGATCTTTAAAGTATGCTTACCTCTTTGGCACCATCTATTTCAATCTCAGAACAACAAGATACAAGACGATCTATATTCATTAAAGGAGCACGGTCCAATAATTTACAGAATATTGATGTCTGGATTCCTAAGCGAAAAATGATCCTGGTCACCGGGGTTTCAGGATCAGGCAAGTCGTCCCTCATAATGGATACCTTGTACGCGGAAGGTCAGCGTAGATATGTCGAAAGTCTCTCTTCCTATGCCCGTCAGTTTCTCATGCGCATGAAAAAGCCGGATGTCGACTATATTAAAGGCATCTGCCCGGCCATCGCCATCGAACAGAAAGTAAGCACCAGCAATGCCCGATCCACGGTAGGGTCAATGACAGAAATATTTGATTTTTTAAGATTGTTGTATGCCAGGATTGGAAAAACCTACAGCCCTGTTTCAGGAGAAATCGTCAAAAGACATGAAGTAAAAGATGTGGTCGATCATGTCAAAAAAATGAAGAGTGGCACCAGGTTGTATTTATTGATACCCTTACCAACGAAATATGATGATCGTACACTTACCCAGGAGCTCAATTTTCTGCTCCAGAAAGGTTATAGTCGAATCAAAAGGAAAGATGAACTCTACCAAATAGAGGAAGTATTGAGCGCCAAGGGATGGCCATTAAAAGACAAACTCTCGAAGTTAAAAGGCGCAGACATATCTATATTGATCGATCGGTTTGTACTGGATGCTGAAGATGAAGAACTCCTGAATCGAATAGCTGATTCAATATCGACCGCTTTTGCAGAAGGCGAAGGCAATGCTATATTATACAACCCCGTTCTGAAAAAGCAATTTGATTTTAACAATCGATTCGAAGCGGATGGTATCATCTTTTTAGAACCAACACCACATTTATTCAATTATAACAATCCATTTGGAGCCTGTCCCAGGTGTGAGGGTTATGGCAGAGTGATGGGCATAGATCCGGACAAAGTCATTCCGGATAAATCAAAATCCATCTATGAGGGAGCCATCGCCTGTTGGAATGGCGAAAAAGGAAATCTATGGCTTCAAGAGATCATCAATAAATCTGCCCAATTTGATTTTCCCATCCACAAACCGATCAACAAACTAACCAAAGAACAATATAAGGTGCTTTGGACGGGCAATGATTATTTCTATGGGATTGACGCTTATTTTAAAGAGCTCGAAGAAAAGACTTATAAGATTCAAAACAGGGTCATGCTAGCCAGATTCAGAGGACGCACTACTTGTCCGGAATGCGACGGAGGCAGACTGCGCAAAGAAGCATCTTATGTCAAAATCAGCGATACCACCCTACCTGAGTTGATTCATCTGCCTATCGATGAGCTATTAGAAAAAATAAATAAGCTGAAATTTTCCAAGCAAGATGAAGTCATAGCCAATCGCATCAAACGAGAGATCACCCAAAGATTGGATGTGATGTGTAAACTGGGCTTGACTCACCTCACTTTAGAACGGCTGGCTTCTACTCTGAGTGGTGGCGAGACCCAGCGTATCAATCTCACACGGACGCTAGGCAGCAATCTAACCAATTCACTTTATATCCTGGACGAACCCAGTGTAGGGCTGCATCCGGTAGATTCTAACAAACTGATCCAGGTGCTCAAAGAACTCAGAGATCTGGGCAATACGGTCGTGGTGGTCGAGCATGAAGAAGAAATCATCCGTCAAGCAGATCAAATCATTGATATCGGCCCTGAAGCTGGAATTCATGGTGGCAAAGTAGTCTTTGCAGGCAGTTACATCGATTTTATGAAGCCTACTACCAAAGGACTCACAGCAGAATATCTGCAAGGCACCAAAAAAATCGAAGTACCTATCTGGAGAAGAAAGTGGACTGATAAAATCATCCTGAAAGGGGCCCACTTACACAATCTTCAAAATCTGGAAGTAAAATTCCCTCTCAATACGATCACCGTCATCACCGGGGTCTCCGGGTCAGGAAAAACCAGTCTTTTAAAACACTTGCTCTACCCTGCGTTAGATCAATATCTGTCGGATGGACTCGAGCCCCATCTTTTAGGTATGGAATCCCTCACCGGTGATCTCAAAAGGATCAAAATGGTGGAGATGATCAATCAGAATCCAATCGGCAAATCATCCCGATCCAACCCGGTCACCTATGTCAAGGCTTATGACTCTATCAGGAAATTATTTGCCAATCAACATCTAGCCAAAGTCAGAGGATTTGGACCGGGCCATTTCTCTTTTAATGTCGAAGGAGGTAGATGTGAAACCTGTCAGGGCGAAGGCGAAATCACCGTGGAAATGCAATTTCTGGCAGATGTAAAACTCTTGTGTGAAGATTGTAAAGGAAAAAGGTTTAAATCAGAAATCCTGGAGGTCAAATACAAAGAAAAATCCATGTTTGATATCCTGGACATGAGTGTGGAAAGTGCATTGATCTTTTTTAAAGACCAACTTGATGTATACAATAAATTAAAACCCTTGTTTGATGTAGGGCTGGGTTATGTAAAACTAGGTCAACCTTCCAGCACTTTATCCGGGGGGGAGGCGCAGCGGGTCAAACTGGCCAGTTATCTCACCAAAGAGGCCGGACACGAGTCGATCCTATTTATTTTTGATGAGCCTACTACCGGACTGCATTTTCATGACATCAGGAAACTATTGGATTCATTTAATGCACTTGTAGAGAATGGACACTCTGTCATATTGATCGAACATAATATGGATGTAATTAAATGTGCTGATTGGGTGATCGATCTCGGGCCGGGAGGTGGCAAAGATGGAGGGCATCTGGTATTTGCAGGGACTCCCGAAGATTTGGCCAAAGTGAAAACATCCCAAACTGGAAAATATCTGAAAGAAAAACTTTAATTTTTCGCTTACGCATTTTGTAAGAGCACATGGTTCAATACAATTTCAAAAAGCAATCCTTTTTAATACTCCATAAAACTATAAAGTGATATCTCCCAAGTCAGTAATCTCTGTGCAACGATTGCATAAAAATCTATGGTGGTATTCAGTGGCCAATATTCTTTTGACCATGGTGACTTTATATACCAAGGACATGGTTTGGCTGATTGCAGGCAGTGTGCTTGGTCTTTTATATTGGATATCGAGGTATTTTATAGACCATCCAAATATTAGTTTTCCACAAAGCCCGGCGAATGCACTGACCTTACTGAGAATATGTCTTTTGGTCATGACTACTATGATGTCTCCCGGAATCACCTTGTTTGAAGCCGGAGTATTGTATTCAATCATCTGCCTGGGGGATATCCTGGATGGGTATGTGGCGAGAAAATTAAACATGACCACCCTCATCGGAGAATATCTCGACAAGGAGACCGATGCACTGTTTGTGCTTATGAGTACTACTGTATTATATCTCACCGGACATGCCGGTATATGGGTGATAGGCTTAGGATTGATCCGATATATATATTTTACCGGGATGTATTTTTTTATAACCCCTGATCAGAAAGAAATTAAAGTCCCCTGGGCAAAGTACATTGCAATATTTTTGTTTGTGAGCATATTATCTTGTTTTCTGCTGCCTGGTACTTTTTCAAAATCATTGTTGATAACTGCTGCTGGTTTAATCCTTTATTCTTTTACCAGAGTTGCGCTTATTGAACTCAGGATCATTAAGGTAGCAGAATGACCACAAACCCTGAACATAGTTTTCTAAGTGGGAAAAAAATCCCATTCACCCTGATAGTTTTCGTCTTGCTACAGTTATTATTATTCTTGCCTTTGTACCTGACGAGATCGATGGAAGGCAGTTTTTTCCCACACCTGGCGTCTTTGCCTCAGTCTTTAATCACCAGGTCAAATCCAGATATATTCAGATGGAGTCTCGACTATGCATTGATCTTTATGCTATGCCTGCTTTTGCAAAAAAGAATGAAGCTTACGATTTTGGCTGGAGGCATAGCTGTTATCTATTTTATTTTATTGGCATTCCAGATCTATTATTTTATCGTCTGGAAAATATATGGCGAGATCCCGGTGTGGTCATATGATTGGGCGCTATTCCAACGTGTACTGCCGGTATTCTTTAAGACGATGGGGATATCGCCAGATTTATTTAAGCTGTTATTGTTATTCCTTGCTGCACTATTGATCTATATCAGTTATAGAGTGCATCGATGGATGCTTCGCAGGACTCAACCCTGGACTTCAGTTTTTATACTTGTATCAGCTTGCTGGTTTTTCGGATTACCGTTGATCCTCAATAGGCTGCCGCATGCTCCTGAATCTAATAATACCAAATCAGCCATTTTATGGATCATCGACAATATGCATACCACTTTCACGCAGGCGCGTGTGAAGTCCTTACCCGCTGACCTCAGCCATCTACCCTATGAAGCGTATCAACAACTTAAGATTAAAACAAAACCGAACATAGAATTGATATTTATAGAAGCCTATGGTAGCCTCTTGAGTACAGTTCAACCATATGACAGTATCTACATACATCAATTGCAGCATTTTGATCAAAAATTAAAATCCAATCACTGGCTCAGTGCTTCCGCCTTGTCCAATAGCACCATACTTGGCGGACGATCGTGGCTGGGATTTACTTCCTTGTTATCAGGCATCCATATAGACAATCATCCAGCTTATGAAAAACTTATACAAGATCATGTGGGCTATCCCCACCTGATCAATCTGCTCAACCATTTTGGTTATGAGACCTATCGATTGAATACCATGGCCAGCTTTGGAGATGATAACAGAGCTTTGGACAGCATCGCCGGCAGATATTTTAACAATAATAAGTGGACTCGGTTTCAAGACCTTCCATACCAGGGGTATAAATACGATTATATGGGAGGCATCCCAGATCAATATGCCTTGAACTATTGGCATGAAAAAGTATTGAATCCTTCAAAACAACCCTATTTTTTATTTTTCATTACCTTAAACACGCATGCACCATTTTACTTACCACCTCCAGTCCTCGATAATTGGAATGATCTGGATACCATCAAAATGAGCCCGCATAAGACAGTGAGATCAGAAAATTTTAGCCCGGTAGAAAGGTATTCCAAAGAAGTAGTTTATATCCTTCAGGTGTTGGAAAAATATATACTGGAAAAAGGGAATGACAACACACTGTATGTCCTTGTAGGGGATCATCAACCGGCCGGCATGGAGTATTTGCTTGAAGGAAAAACCGATGTCTATGCGACCCCTCTGCATATTATTTCCAGGGATAGTACCTGGATGAAAATCCTGTTGCAGGAAGGAATGACAGCTGGCATGGTCCCACCATTTCATCCCGGTTCATTGCTTAGTCATGAAGGCTTTTATTCTTTTTTTATGTCTACCTGGGCCAAAAGGGATTCGTTACAACTTTCCGTTCCCTATCTCAAAAACGGTTACCAATAATCAGGATCTTCGACTTTTTCATCCATAGTCAACCGTTCAACTGATATTCAACTGCCAATTTCACCTGTTCAATAAATTTCTGCCATCTTGCTTCAGAACTTGAATTGGAGTTAAGCCGCGGTATTAGTTCTTGATCGTGGATGATCAGCATATAATGAATAATTTCATCCATATTCTGGCATAATATCCCACTTCCCAGGCTGAGTAGATTCTTAATATTGCCCTTGCCCAGGGTGATCACCATTACGCCGGCAGCCAAAGCCTCCGCTACGGCCATACCATAACTTTCAAATGAAGATGTATCCAAGAGCATTTTAGTTTGATGGTACAAACGTAACAGGTCTTTATGATCGATGACACCATGTATCTTAATATGGTCTTTCAATTCGGGAAACCGCTCCAGGATAGCCAGACAATATTGGAAATAATCCTGATTGATGGATGCATCGCCGTAGATGTCAATCACTAAATCTGGCGGTAAGGTGTGTTTTGCAAGCAAGAGAAGAAATAAATCTATTTGTTTGACCGGCTGCCAGGTAGCCACCAGGAGGATCTTGTTGCGGACCGTCTCTAAACCGATGTAGGGTGACCGTTCTATATAAGGTTCCAGTATATCTATTTTACCTGGAAAGCCCATTTTTTGCACACAATAGTCCTTTGTAAATTTGCTATTGACGATCAATCGATTAAACTTTTTTAAAAAATATTTTTCGGAATCCGCATCGTCCTGACTCAACATAGAAGGCAATAAATGCACTAACAAAACCTTTTGCGCCAACATTGAATCCATAAACATTTCATCCAAGGCCGGCAAATAGATCGAATCTATGATGATCACATCACCCGGATCGAACGTTCTTTGCTCCCATCGCTGAACCGACACGTATTGGTAGGTATACCTCACTTGCTGCAAGGCCCGGAGGATCTGCCCGTTGAATAAGCTACCTCCTGAGACATGCACATCCGCAGGTGGTGCAACGAAATAGATCATCGCTCAATCAAGGGTGTGTTCGTATGAAGCCCAGGCGATATGCGATTCGCCCAGAGTGACTTTGAGCATACCATTGAATGAAAGTCGTGGATGCCTGGCGATCTGATCATGAATATATCTGGCCATGAACTCGGTGGTGGTGATCTGACCCTTAAGATCTTCGACCTCGTCCAGGTTTTTATAATTCAATTTTTCAACAATTTCTTTGAGTATATCTGCAGCCAGGGCTATATCTATGACCACATTCATCTCATTGAGGTATTCGGACGAAAACTGTACATCAATCACATAGGTCGCCCCATGTAGTTGGCTGGCCTTGCCAAAGCCAGGATGAAATAAAGAGTGGGCGATCATGATATGGTCCCTGATTTTTACACTGTACATCTAATAGCATTTTAATATTTGATCAATAAAGATATTTCATTTAATTGTCCTGACCTGAGCCGATCATACCATGGGATAATTTGGTGGAATGGCACCTCTATCCCTATCAGCTGATCCCAAATATCATGCTGGAGCATGTTGACCACAGCTTGTTTTCTGGTCAAATAATTTTGAGTTGCCTGTAGGCGGTCTGGGATATGGGAGACCTGAGACGAAATAATGGAGAGCCTGTTGTAATGAAAATAATGTCCGAGGTGTAGGCTTACAGGCTTATCACCGTACCAACTCAGCTCTATGATTCGCCCTTCAAAATCCATGTGATCAATACAAGTCTGTAATCCAAGACCAGTGGCAGAGCAATGAAAAGCTAAACTAAACTTTTGGTCTGGGATAGGCTGGGTCAGGGTTTCGAACCCAAGGCCTTGGGCCAAGGCTCTGCGATGATCATTTTTTTCTATGACAGTGATAGATTGATGGCCAAGAAGTTTGTGCCACAAGGCGATGGCGGCTCCAATCAACCCGAAGCCTACTATGAGTATTGGTTCATCTTGTGCAGCCCGACCATCCCAGTATGCATTACAGGCTGTCTCGAGATTGCTGATTAGAGCAGCACGATTTAAAGGTAGTGATGCCGGCAACTTAAATGCATCTTGAAGCCGGACAGATACTTTATCCTGGTGTGGATGCATGACATGATAATTACCTTGATCTGCCGATGACCCTATCAGGGAATAACCATATTTTATTGGAAATGAAAACGATCCACCCATATAGGGCACTTTCATCACAGTGTAAAGCTCCGGAGGCACCATGCCGGTCAAGACGATTTTTTCCGTACCCAGGCTTACCAGAGAATACGTAGCATCCAGGATAAGATCTTGAGACTCTTGGGTTAAACTAGCAGACTTTAAAGCGCTGGTAGCAGGATCTGTATGCCATAGACTGATAGCAACCATATTGGCCTCATCATTTTAAGTCCAACAAATGCCCCATCACTGTCTTCTTAGTTTCCAGGTATCGCTTATTTGATCGTATTGGAGTGATTTCAAGGGGAATTCGCTTGTGCAGCTTGATAGGGCTATTTTCAAAAATTTTGATTTTCTCAGGATTATTGGTCAAAAGGTCTACTTCTTTGATACCCAGATCTTCTAATATAATCAGGGCTTCTTCGTAAGTCCGTTCATCTACTTTAAAACCCAGGTGAGTATTGGCCTCTGCCGTGTTATCTCCTTGATCCTGTAGCTGATACGCTTTAAGTTTGTTGATGATACCGATCCCTCGACCTTCCTGGCGCAGATAGAGGAGCACGCCTCCACGTTCACCGATCAGTTCTAGCGATCTGATGAGTTGAGGACCACAATCACACCTCTGAGATCCAAAAATATCACCGGTCAGGCATTCGGAATGTATGCGGATCAACACCGGCTCATCATAATCAATCGGTTCTTTGATGAGCGCCAGGTGAGGGGTCAAATCATGCTCATCCATAGCATATGCCTTGATTGTAAACTCCCCATAAGCAGTCGGAATCGTGCTCTCGACTATATTTCTAAGCATGTGCAAAAGTAAGCAATTATTAAGGTCACGTTGATTTTATAGAACCCACAAAAATTACACTTAGTAATTATGGCTCTAAAAGCAGAATAATCAAAAATAGGAAGGCACGCCATTAGAGTATTGGAGACTAATGATTGTACCCCTATCTACCATACCCTTGAGTACTTTGTTGACGACCAGCCGTTGCTACCGGATATTTATCAGGTTGAGGGTGCAGCTTTCCATGTTTCCTACCAATAGGACAAAATCTTGTTTAACTCTCAGACCGGAGGCATATTCTGCTGGCTTCCAACTGGGCATATTACAAATGGCAGCGAGTAATAACTCGTCTATTTTTTCATCCTTAGAGGACTCGGAGAGGTGGGCATCGATTATTTGACCTTCTTCGCTAATGGTAAATTTTACTGCAGCCAATATTGACTTGTCGAAGACTCCAGAAACTTTGTCCATCGCATTCACTTTTAAGTATTGAATTAATTCTTTCTGGCCACCAGCATAGGTAGCTTCATTTTCAGGCTCGGGGATAAATCTAAAATCGAACTCTTTTATATCATTGTGCTTCAGCGTATTCTCAGGCATGTATTTAACCTTCACTTCAATATCTTTGCCAAGATCAGCCAAATTCATTAAATCCTTCTGCTCCTGGCTAAACATATCGCTTTTACTTATAGCTCTCCTTATGCTCCCTTGAAAACTTGTCAGGATTTCCACTGAAACATATTCTCTGACCCAGGATGATTTATAATGTGGATTGATATCAATGATTGCATTGGCTGTTTTAATTTTTTCTCTGGATACTGAAATGTAAGGACGGAGTCTATTTACCTGATATCTTAGTTCATTGTCCAGCCCGTTTTGACCATTACTAAGGAATGGAAATACGAGGATAATAAGTAGAACTAAAACCAGCTTGTTTTGAACATTTTTCATGTTTACAGTGCATTTAAAAATTTTAAAAGTAATTCTTTAGATGAATTTACCATTGGAAAAGGACAATGTGGAGAAAAGGGAATCTTTCAACCACCAGAATGATAGCAAATCTGAATGCTTCAACACCCCCCATTTCTGGGTAGGGCATAAATCACATTACCTGAAACAAATAAATTGAAGATCTTATTTTCGATAGAAG
>OBID01000172.1_pt1 | contig 28852 bp, 27 predicted proteins | sample 1519781 | NCBI WGS metagenome assembly OBID01 (sample SAMEA3991478, study PRJEB22521) | metagenome | biome: anthropogenic terrestrial biome; feature: sewage plant; material: sludge | place: Sweden | collected 2012-09-26 | reverse complement strand
GTTTCCCTGGCGGCACCAGGTTGGCCAAGTTTGCGGTATTGGATGGAAGCAATAGATAAAACTAACTCACCTTTTTCACTGTTGTTTTCAGCTGAATCTACAGCTTCTTTGTATTTTTCTATTGCGCCATTAAAATCGCCTGCATCCATCAGCTTCTGAGCCATATAGACCGGATTGTTGGCTTCGAACTCAGCTTTTCTTTTAGCATTTTCCTCCGCTACGATTTTCTCAAACTTGGTTTTTAATTCAATCATAAGAGGATCTTCAGCACCACAACCTTTTGACGAAAGCCTATTGAATACATCTTTTATGACTTCATGGCTTTCGGCGTCTTTTTGATACTCTGGAATCAATTTTTCTTTAAAATATTCACAATCGAATATATAGTCTTCAATCTCTCCAAATTTGGCATTGGCATATGTCAATGCGTCTTTGTAGTAGGAAGAATATTTTTTGTTATTGGCGATATTGTATTCTCCAATCTCATTGACCTTATTGTATATATCCCGGGTAGCTTCTTTAGACAATTCTTTATTCAAAAACTGATACACCGCTACATCAGCATATGGAGTGATAATGGTGTATAATGCATTTTTACCTCCAAGAGCAGCACTTTCGTCCAATACTTTAAGGAGATCTTTGTAAGGAGAACGGAGTGAATAATACATATCGTAAGCTTCCTGGGCTTTGATGTCAGAGATTTTTTGTTTGAGGCAGTTTTCATCATTACAGCCGGCAATCTTGATGACTTTGGCATTATAACAATCAATCATACCTGCATAAAGTTGGTGGATCTTTTGTACAGCAGCTTCTTTTTTAGCAGCGTCAGTTTCTTTTTCAAAAATGGATTTGTAGATGAGGATCCCGTCAGAATAATGCCAATCACGATTGCCATCGGCCGCCGGAGCAATACTAAATGCTTTTTCCCAATTAGGCATTGCTTCTAAAAATTTTCCAGCTTTTAAGGCATCCCGGTACAAAGTATGTGCAGTCTCAGCCTCATCCTTTTTAGGTGAATTATTCCAAGTAGAGCAAGATTGAGCATTTGCATCAGCCACCAGAGCTATAAAAGCAAAAAACAATGGTAAATACAAAGAGTTTTTCATTTTCGTTTGATATATTTAATTTAAAGTTTTAATTATACTTACTTTTCAAAAACCATTCGTCGTCGTTTAAAGTAAACCCTAATTTAAGCTGAACATATTTGCTTTTCAAATTATCCTTTAAACCAATGTTTCCCATTTCGACGGCAAAGTTAACAAAAGACACTTTTCTTTGGTATACAAACGGGACACCAGCCCCAAAAGTTACAGAAAAGTCTTTAACTTGTTCGTTCTGGAAAGACCTTGGATCATTGCCAAATCTAAATCCAACTCTATAGGTCACTCGTTTTAAAAAATTGTCCAGGGACTCAATGTCCGGGCAATAGGCCGCCCCAAAAGAAATATGGGACGCATTTTGCAAAATTTCCGGTTTGGCGGAGTTCTTATATTTTGACCAGGAGACAAGACTATATTGTCCCCCGAACTGTAATTTATATTTATCGTTGTAATAAAAACCCGCATGGATTTCGCCCGGTAAAACACCTGTCCCAGGTTGATCAGTAACATTTCGAACAGTGTCTACTATGCCCGCAGTGGAAGTTACTATAAGTTCTCTTCGATAGATCTCATTACTGGTAGTTTTAAAATCTTGAGCTGACTGACCATAAATACCGACAGAAAGGTACCGGGAAGACTCTACTTCTCCTTCTGCTAACTTTTTAAGATTCACCTTATATTGAATACCGGCATTCCATTTTACACCTCGCATAGAGATTTCGTTGAGAAATATCGTGGTGTATGGTAAGGGGACAGACAGCAAATCTAACTCACGTTTATAAGTCATTTTACCAAACAAATAGCCTAGCCCTATACCTCCGGAGAACTGTTTATACTCAAAGCCATTAGACCATTTGAATTCATAGGTACCTCCATTGCCAATATACTTTCTTTGGTAGGACCCAGTCCCTGCAATACTATCTATCTGGCTGATATCATAACCAACGAAGCTATAAGGTTTCAGGACAAACATAGTGCCGATGTGCAGATTGCGCCGATTGCGATTAAGCAAATCATTGATGGGATTGTACAAAGGTAAGCCCAGTGCAAGATAATCGAGTCCCCCTCCAAAAAAACGTGTTCGTTGATCACCTGAGGATAGCGTAGTATATTTGGTACTTACCCCTACTTCAAAGGCAGTGCTGCGCAGAGCACCTAAAGAAGCCGGATTGTCAGCATTAAGTTGATTGCGATCAGTGAAAGCAGCTGCAATTCCTCCAAGATGACTGACTGCACCAAAATGAGGATCGGCCAAATCGCCAATACCAAACCTTGAATACGGAGAAAATTCTCTCGGTTTTTCTTGTGCTATAGCTCCACTAAAACAAGCAGAGATCAAAACTATAACGATGCTAAGTGTTTTGTACATTTAATATTAAGATCCCATTTAAGCCCAGAGTAACCAGATTTGGGAGCGCAAATATCGTTTTTTTAAGTCGATTTTTATAAAATTTGGCTCCGCCACCGCATAAGATGACCTGGATATCCGGATATTTTGATAAATAAAGACCAATGATACCAGCTAATTCGGATTGAATGCCCCATACAGCTCCTGACTGAAGGGATGCCACTGTATCCTTTGCGGTCAGACCTACATCTAGTCTTGATTCAACCAGGGGCAGTCTAGCCGTAAAAGCATGCATCGCTTTGAGCCTCATATCAAGTCCTGGCGAAATACTACCACCCAGGTAACAAGATTTTGCATTGACAAAATCATACGTAATACAGGTGCCAATACCGATGATCAGCATATCTTGATCGGGATATAAACGTACAGCGCCACAAACTGCGGCCAGCCTGTCTTTGCCCAAAGACTCAGGTGGTCGATACATTATAGTTACCGGGAGCTTAAGATGTAGCCCCATTTCTTTATAAACAGAATGTTTTCTTAAGTAATCTTTAATGGGTTTCTTAACATTTTTAACCTGGCAAAGTATAGAATGTGAGATGGGAAATCGGTCGAATAGCCCCTGAAGAGCCACCAGATCCAATGTATCAAGTGTATCCTTATATATTGGGCGTTCCTTTTTGAATATTGCAATTTTGGTACGGCTATTACCTACATCTATACACAAAAAGTGACCGACCCTCATGCATCAATGTTTAAAATGCCTGATGCCGGTGAGATACATAGCGACTGAGTGCTGCTCACAATAAGTTATACTTTCCTGATCTTTGACGGATCCTCCAGGTTGAGCGATAGATCTGACGCCTTCTTTGTCTGCGATCTCCACGCAGTCCGGAAAAGGGAAAAATGCTTCGGAGGCCATGCTACTGAGCGGCAGACGAGCTGAAAAATTAAAGTGATGCGCCTTTTTGATGGCCTGCTCCAAAGCATCAACTCTGGAAGTCTGACCACAACCCATACCAATCAATTGTTTGTGATGAACGATGGCGATGGCATTTGATTTGAGGTGCTTGACGATCCTTGTGGCATATACAAGGTCTTCTAATTTTTCTTGATTAGAAGTAGCGGTCGTGACACACTTCAAATCCTGCACTTCAATGACATGGTTGTCTTTTTCCTGTCGGATGATACCTTCCAACAGGTTTTTGAATTGCCATTTTTGTTCTGGCCAATATTGAAGCTTGAGCAGGATTCGATTTTTCTTCCTCTGCAGGATCTGTAGCGCTTCTACTGAAAATGACGGCGCGATCAACACTTCATAAAACAGCTTGTCGATTTCTAAAGCGGTGGCACTATCTATTTCTATGCTTGATATGATCACGCCACCAAAAGCGGAGACCGGATCGCCAGCCAATGCATCCTGCCATGCTTCAAGGATAGTGCTTCTTGATGCCAATCCGCAGACATTTGTATGCTTGAGAATCGCAATAGAATGGCCAAAACTTTTCATATCCTTCATCAGCCATACAGCAGCGTCAATATCTACTAAATTATTATAAGACAAGTCTTTTCCCTGGATACGGGTGAGTAATCCCGAGAGATGTCCAAAATAGGAAGCACTTTGATGAGGATTTTCACCATAACGCAATTTAAAATCCAATGGGGCGGTCTCCTGAAATTGTTCGATCAAATTATCCTGCTGATTAAAATAATTAAATATTTGCGTATCATAATGAGAAGACACCTGGAAGGCCCTGGCAGCAAGATATCTGCGTTCTTCAAGCTCTGTCAAACCTTTATTTTGCTTTAATAAGTCAGATAAGTAAGCATAGTCTGCCCTGGAAGGCACGATCACTACATCTTTATAATTTTTGGCAGCAGCCCTGATCAGTGAGATCCCTCCGATATCAATTTTTTCAATGATTTCTTTTTCAACGGAAGTTTGTCTGACCGTTTCTTCAAATGGATACAGATCGACGATGACCAGATCTATCTCGGGAATATCCTGGGCCACTAATTGCGCCAGATGGCCTTCGTCCCTTCGAGCCAATATACCACCAAACACTTTTGGGTGTAAGGTCTTTACTCTTCCATCCAGAATGGAGGCGAATCCAGTCAATTCTTCGACACTGACTACATCTATGCCAAGACTTTGAATGAACTGATGGGTGCCGCCGGTAGAGTAGATCTTGACATCCAATGCTTCCATCATGTGCAATATGTCATCCAGGCCATCTTTGTGATATACAGATACTAAGGCAGAGCGAATACGAATAGCAGTCATTTATATATTTAAGTGAGTTTGCAAATGCAAAATTAGAAAATAATACGGGGAGGAGGCTGAGGAAAGCGTGTACATTGATTTAAGGACCTTATCGTTGAAAATTAAGGATATTGCCCATATGATAGCAGGTACGACAGCGGGGCTCATATTTGTCTTTTTCACCTAAAACCACCGTATCCGTTTCATCAGTAAGTCTATAAGAATGTGTCGCAAGATTGCCACAATGTGGACAGATGGCATGTACTTTGGTAATGTATTCAGCTATAGCAAGCAGATTGGGTATCGGACCAAAAGGCCTTCCGAGATAGTCCATATCTAACCCTGCTATGATCACCCGGATACCCCTTAATGCAATCTGCTGGCAGACTTCAGGAAGGTCCATATCAAAAAACTGGGCTTCGTCTATTCCGACTACTTCGATACCACTTACTTGTCTGCTGATGTCTTTGGAAGATCTGATGGGGACTGACTCAATGGTATTAAAATCATGAGAAACTACATTTTTCTCATCATACCGTATATCACTCAAAGGTTTAAAAATGACCACTTTTTGATTAGCAATCTTTGCTCTTCGCATTCTTCGAATCAATTCTTCGGTCTTACCTGAAAACATAGATCCACAGATGACTTCAATCCATCCGCTGCGCTGACCTTTAAAGTTTGGCTCTAAAAACATTTTGAACAAAGTTAATTAGCGGAATCCAAACTGCATGGATATCTCGATATTAACATACAATTGAACGATTTAGAAAACACAAATCAGGTCATTTTATATCAAAACCAGATTAAAGCAACCAATAGATGAAGGATATTTGCATTGGTTCGATTTTGTGTAAATTTGCGCGTTCTGGATTTAAATGAATATAATATGGATTTGATCAAAGCCAAGACTATATTGAGCAGGCTGCAGTCCATGCATCAATCACTGGAGACCAACAGTCAATTAAGTGCATTGGAGCGGGATCTAATTTTAAATTATTTACGAGAATTATATGAAATCTACCTGGAAACGGAAGTACATGCCCTCCCTGTCTTAAAAGCTACTCCAGTAGCCGCTTCAGCTAAAACAGAAGAAAAAGACCCTGTCCAGAAAACGTTAGAATTTAAATTTGATACCGAAGATTCGTTAAAAACAAACGAAGAAATTGCACCTACTCTATCATCGCCAATAGTCGAACCCTTGCAGGTAGAAGAAGAAATCAAAGTTGTTTTGCCTTCAAACCCAACCCCATTCGTTGCACCTGTGCCCGTAGTATTATCAGAACCTAAGAGGGCTCCCATCTCAGATAACCCTCTTGTTAACAAGCTTGCTTCTATACCGGCTTCTATTATCGAACTTTTTGAAATAAAAAAAGGGTCTGAATTGTCTGATAAATTGAATGAGCTTCCACTCAGAGACATCAATAGAGGTATCGGCATCAACGACCGACTGGAGATGGTCAATACTTTGTTTGGTGGTCAAAAACAATTATTCGAGCAAATCATTACAGATCTTAATACATTTAAAAATTTTGAAGAGGCCAGGGATCTGCTTGGTGCGGGTCCTGCAGTTCATTACAAATGGGATCATGTAGAGATCAGGGATAAAGCCGTAGACTTTATCAAACTTATCAGAAGAAGATATTTATAAAAAATCAAATGAAGAGAATAGGAGTTTTTACATCCGGAGGGGATGCCCCAGGGATGAATGCATGTATAAGAGCAGTCGTCAGAACAGCCTTGTATTATAAAATGGAAGTTTTTGGCATCCATCGCGGCTATTCTGGCATGATCAGAGGAGACATCGTACCCATGGTTTCCCACGATGTAAGCAGTATCCTTCAGCTAGGGGGCACCATATTACAAAGTGCCCGCAGTGAAAAATTCAGGACTCCGGCAGGTCGCAAAAGAGCTTTTAACCAATTGAAAAAATTTGGAATTGAAGGACTGGTGGCTATAGGAGGGGATGGCACCTTCAGTGGAGCCTCCGTATTTGCTGCAGAATTCCCTATTTCAATCGTCGGGGTGCCGGGTACGATAGACAATGATTTGTATGGATCGGACTTTACACTTGGATTTGATACTGCTGTCAATACCGCTATGACCTGCATTGATAATATCAAGGATACCGCAAACTCACACAATAGATTATTTTTTGTAGAAGTGATGGGCAGAGATGCCGGATTTATAGCTTTGAGAAGCGGTATTGCCTCAGGAGCAGAGGCAGTACTCATCCCAGAGAAAAAAACCAATGTGGACGAACTCATCAAATTGCTGGCAAAAAATTATAAGCGTAAAAAATCATCCAGTATCGTTGTAGTAGCAGAAGGTGAAGAAACCGGAGGTGCTTTTGAAATCGCAGACATGGTCAAGAAAAAACTCAGTCACCTGGACATGCGGGTCACTGTATTGGGCCATTTGCAGCGGGGTGGCAGACCAACAGCTTTTGATAGGGTGCTTGGATCCCGGCTTGGCATGGAAGCTGTGAAAGCTTTAAAAGAAGGGAAAAAAGGAGTGATGGTCGGACAGATCCATACCGGTATTGAATACACTCCATTTGAAAATGCATGTAAGCACAATCTGGAGATAAATCCGGTCATGGTAGATATGGTTAAAATTTTATCCTAAACACTATATTCAATCCAATTTTCCTCAAATTAGTCGAATAGTATCGTCAGGTTGTACTTATTTATCATTATTTTGACATATGAAATCAAGCAGAATAGTATTTAGCATTCGCAATACACTATTTGTCTTAGGTGCCATGTGGATCGGATTTTTGATTCAAGCCTTACCATTTTTTAATACTACAAATTGGGGGATCATCCCACGCTATACTGAAAGTCTAAAGGGCATATTGACTGCGCCGCTCATGCACGGAGGATGGTCACATATATTATCTAACAGTGCTCCAATGGCAGTCCTATGCTTGATGTTATTTTATTTTTATCGCAAAATTGCCTGGATAAGTTTTTCGTTGATTTATTTTTTATGCGGCTTGTCTGTCTGGTTATTTGCAAGATCTTCTGCCGTCCATATTGGTGCCAGTGGCGTGGTGTACGGACTGGTTGCATTTATATTTTGGAATGGTATATTCCGTAAAGACCTTAAGTCCATTATTTTATTACTCATAGTCACTATTTTGTACAGCGGGATGTTATATGGAATAGTGCCTTCGCAACCAGGTATCTCCTGGGAAAGTCACCTGTTTGGCGGTATCATGGGTATACTCGTAGCCTTTATGATGAGACGATTTGAAATCAGAGAAGATGATGACATCGAATTGCAGACGCCAAAGCCACTGTCGGAAGCTGATAAAGAGTACTATTTCGAAAAAGATATTTTTGACCAAAAGCTCAAGGAAAGAGAGCCTCAGAACCGCAGACTTTGATCACTTATGAATTAGAATCATAAGAGTCAATCGCCTGGCGTATACTGCCATGTTTTAGAAGCAAGGCTTTTGCCTCTTCGTATGGAACACCAAGTTTTTCGACAATCATGCGTGCAGCCCGATCTTTGAGTTTGTCATTACTCATCTGCATATCCACCATTTTATTGCCCCGTACCCGACCCAGCTTGATCATTACAGAGGTACTGATCATATTTAATATTAATTTTTGGGCAGTACCTGACTTCATGCGGGAGCTGCCTGTCACAAACTCCGGTCCCACCACAGTCACTATAGGAAAATCCGCCTGGGATGTGATGGGAGATCCTGGGTTGCTCGTAATACAACCGGTGGTGATGCCGTGTGATTTGCAATCCTGGAGTCCATGTACCACATAGGGAGTAGTGCCTGATGACGCAATACCTATTACGACATCGTGAGCAGACACCTGGAAAGTCAATAAATCTTTCCAGGCCTGGCCAGGGTCATCCTCGGCATGCTCTATGGACCTTCTCAAAGCCTGATCGCCACCTGCCATGATACCTATAACCAGATCAGGAGAAACTCCGTAGGTAGGGGGACATTCTGATGCATCCAGTACGCCTAGTCTACCACTTGTACCTGCTCCAAAATAAAACAACCTACCACCTGCCTTCATTTTAGTGGCAATCACATCGACTAATTTTTCGATTTGGGGAATAGATTGTTCTACCGCAAGGGCTACTTTTTGATCTTCTTGATTTATACTTTTTAAGATTGTATTTGTATCCATCTGTTCAAGATGATCATACAAAGAGGATTGTTCTGTGATGCGCTCAAACATGGTAGATTATTTTTGTTTAAATCCTAATAATTGGCTAGAAATAGTTGATTTATAAGAAATGGCCATGAGTCCAAAAAATGTCAATAAGCCATTAAGTAACAACAATTCAAAACTAAATTTATATCCCCAAAACAACTCTGTAGAGTATTTGTTGAGGATAAAGGTAATGACTGGTGACAGAATACAAATGATCGGTACCAGCCGGTCTTTGACCTGTCTTTTGACAAAAAAACCGAAGGCAAACAAGCCCAGCAATGGACCATAAGTATACCCGGCCAGAGTAAGTACAGTGTCTATAACGCTTCGATCGTTCAAATACCAGAGTATCCATACCATGAAAAATAATAACATGCTAAACCCAAAATGCACCCAGGTACGTGTTTTGATGATCTTTTCCTGGGGTACTTTATTCCTTTCAAAACCTAAAAAATCCACACAAAATGCAGTAGTCAATGCAGCTAGAGCAGAATCTGCACTGGCATAATTGGCTGCTACTAAACCCAATATAAAAAAGACGCCAATCAAGCCTCCAAAATGGTTGATAGCCAAGGTGGGAAATAAAAGATCAGGCTGGGGTTTCATGATACCTGCCACTTCAATGGCCGGCACCGCAATGCCTTTATTGGCGGCATACAAATACAATAAAGCTCCTAACATCAAAAATAATGCATTGGCCAGTACCAGGGTGCCGGTAAACCAAAACATGTTTTTCTGTGCATCTTTAATATTTCGGCAAGCAAGGTTTTTCTGCATCAAATCCTGGTCCAGGCCAGTCATGACTATCGTAATAAACATACCACCCAGAAACTGCTTGATAAAATGTTTGTTGTCTGACCAGCCACTGTCGAAAAAGAAAGTCTTTGAATATTTTGAAGCTTTGACCTGACTAAACAATTCGGATGCTCCCCATCCCATCTGCTTGCTAATCAAATAAATAGAGATCACTAATGAAGAAAGCAGGAAAAAGGTCTGAAACGTATCCGTATAGACGATGGTCTTGATACCACCTTTGAAAGTGTACACCCAGATTAAAAATATGGTAATCAAGGTAGCCAGCCAAAAAGGCATACCCATCGGACCGAACACAAATTGATACAATACTAAAGCCACCAGGTATAATCTACAGGCTGATCCAATCGACCTGGACAATAAGAAAAATGCAGACCCTGTTTTATAGGTATTCCAACCAAATCTTTTCTCCAGATACCCATAGATAGAAGTCAGATTGAGCCTGTAATACATCGGCATCAATACCAGACCTATGACCAGGTAGCCAAATATATACCCAATCACTACCTGGAAATAAGAAAACTGATTGGCCTCTACAAAGCCAGGCACAGAGATGAAAGTAACCCCACTGATGGAGGTGCCGATCATGCCGATCGCTATCAGATACCAGGGAGCATTTCTTCCAGCCAGAAAGAAGCTTTCATTGGTATTCTCACCACGGGTAGTCCAATAGGATATCCCTACTAACATGAGAAAATAAACAATAATTAAAACCAGAATCCATTGTGGGGAGATAGCCTGACCGATTTCTACCATTATGACAGTTGATTTCTAAAAAAATGCTAAGGTAATATCATTTACTTTGGCAGCTCCTACCAAGCAAATCAAAATTCGCACAAATGGCTATTCTGTTTGAGCCATTTCTCATGATTTTGATAATCAGGCATTTTTTGTTCTACTATAGCCCAATACCGGTCACTGTGGTTGTGCTCCAGCAAATGTGCTAATTCATGGATGATGACATAATCGATCACCACTGGAGGCGCAAACAATAATCTCGCCGAAAGATTGATAGTACCCTGCGTGCTGCAAGAACCCCAATTGGTTTGACTCAGTTTGAGTTTGATGTCCCGGATAGGCTGGTTAAAATGTAATTGATTAAGCTCATGCACCCGGGCAGCGATCTGGGGATAAAAGTCATTGGCGATAGATCTGCTTATGAGGTGTCGCAATACCCCCGGACGCTGATCATCTGGAAGATCAGAGGAAAGATGCACCTCCAGAAGCCTGCTTTTAAGCACCGCTTTATTCGTCTTGCGATCGTGGTATTGAACATGAAGCACGTACTTCCGATCGCCGAATTGGATGACTTGACCATCACTATAGGCTTTGGCCACAAAAGAATGAATGAGGCCTGGTTTGACCCGAAGCTGATCGATGGCCCATTGTTTGGAGTTTTCGATCTGCTTTTCCTTTTTGACTGCGGACATCAAATAAGGAAGTCTAAGTGTGATGGCTTTGCTCCCAAACGCTACCCGAACACTCCGCCTGAGTTCATTGATGATGACAAAGGGGATACGATGACCAGTGTATTCTATATAAGTTTCTTCTTTTTTAGAGAACATGGGGGATTAAAAATGACTGATTTGGATTAGGTCCTTGTCAACCTTTTTTACGTGCAAATTCTTTCATAGTATCTACTAATACCTGGACACTTTCTATTGGCAGCGCATTATAAATGGAAGCACGGAAGCCTCCGACAGATCGATGACCTTTCAGATTGATACAACCTGCATTTTTAGCATCCGTCGCAAATTCATTTTCCAATACTTCATTGTCCGTCACAAAACAAATATTCATTTTGGAGCGATCTTCCAGGGCTACAGTACCTTTAAAAAGTGGATTGGCATCGATTTCGCCATATAGTAGATTAGCCTTGGCTGTATTTATTTTTTCCATAGCTTCAAGCCCACCCAGGTTTTTGATCCATCGCAAAGTCAGCATCGAAACGTAAATAGGAAACACCGGCGGTGTATTGTAGAGTGAGTTTTCAGCGATAAAGGTCTTGTAATCCAACATCGGCGGCATATGATGAGTAAGGTCAGTCCGGACCATATCTTTTCTAAGGATCACCATGGTGACACCAGCTGGGCCCAGGTTTTTCTGTGCTCCTGCATAGATAAGCCCAAATTTCTCTATCGGGATGGGTCTGCTAAAAATATCCGAAGACATATCACACACTAATGGCATAGCTACCTCAGGCCAGGTCTGCATTTGGGTGCCAAATATGGTATTGTTACTGGTCACATGAAGGAACCGTGCGTCTGCAGGTACTCCACTAAAATCTTTGGGGATATAGGAATAGTTTTTGTCTTTTGAGCTATTGACTACTTTTATATTGCCATAGGCCTTTGCCTCTTTGATCGCTTTATTTGCCCAGGTGCCAGTGTCCGCAAAGGCAGCAGTATCACCCGCATTAAGCAGATTTTGAGCCAACATAAAAAATTGGGAACTAGCGCCCCCTGTGGTAAAAAGTACATGGTGATCTTCATTCAATCCGAGAAGTTCTTTGGTAAGGCTTATCGCTTCCTCGATGATGTCTACAAACTCTTTGCCCCTGTGGGAAATTTCAAGAATAGACAACCCGGTACCCTGGTAATCCAAAATCGCCTTTGATGCCTCTTGCAACACAGAAGCGGGTAATACAGCAGGACCAGGGTTAAAATTGTGCTTTTTCATAAATCTTAAAGCCAGTTTTTTAGTATTGGCGCTGCAAAGGTATAGATATTAGTTTTTATAAAAGCTCATGAGAATGAATAAAGATTGTCATTTTAAAAGATCGAATAAATAGGTACTTATGGTTCACTGTAAGGAGTATGTGATTATAATTGCCTATTAATCAGATTATTTTTTGCCAATGTTGGCATAATAGGCCGTAAAAGGTTAAACATTCCACCCGGGAGATCGGGTGAAAATCACTAGATTTATTCAATGAATGAGTCAGACGAAATTAAATTTGGAAAGAGCTTAGCAGTATTGGCGGTGTTCGGGCTCTTACTATTCATACATTGTAAAGAAAACTCAAGTCCATATGAACAATGGAATACCTATCGGGGCACACCGGATGCTCGGCAGTTTTCAGCATTAAATTTTATAGATACCAGCAATGTAGATCTGCTCCAACCGGCATGGATCTTTCATACCGGTGACACCACACCCAGGACCATCATAGAGTGTAATCCCATTATCATAGACACCATCATATATGTGACTTCACCAGCACTGCATCTTATCGCCTTAAATGCAACAACGGGAAAAGAAATTTGGAGATTCAGGCCTTACGGACAGGAGACCACCTCAGGAATCAACCGTGGCGTGACTTATTGGCCAGATAACCAGGATGGGTGCATATTTTTCTCCTCAGGTAAATATATGTATGCGGTCAATGCGCTCACAGGATTGCTTATAAATACATTTGGTCAAGAGGGCAAAATAGATCTCAGAATGCAACTGGGCAAAGACACTTCCCATATATCAATATCCCTGACCACTCCTGGCATTATCTACAAAGATTTGTTGATCATCGGATCGGCTACCGGAGAAGGTTATGATGCCTCACCCGGACATGTGCGCGCGTACGATGCACACACAGGAGCGCTCAGATGGATATTCCATACCATTCCACAGGAAAATGAGGCAGGCCATGACACATGGCAATGGCTTGAACATGAAAATTATGGAGGCACCAATAACTGGGGTGGAATGAGCCTGGATGAAAAAAGAGGAGTAGTGTATGTTGCCAATGGATCTCCGACATATGATTTTTATGGCGCTAATCGTCTAGGATCGAATCTGTATGGCAATTGTGTGATCGCACTGGACGCTCTAAGCGGCAAAAAAATCTGGCATTATCAATTGGTCAAACATGATATCTGGGATTATGATCTACCTTGCGCTCCTACCCTCGCTACTGTACCCTGGCTAGGAAAAAACAAAGATATATTGATACAGCCCACTAAAATGGGACAGCTCGTTCTGCTGGATAGAGAGACTGGAATACCTTTGCTGAATATTGACGAAAGGCCTGTCCCCTCATCGGATGTGCCGGGTGAAAAAGCAAATGCGACCCAAACCTTTAACCATGGTATCATCCTTTCCTCCCAAGGCTGGGATTCTAGTAGGGTGACAGACATTTCCGACAGTGCCCAAAAATATGTCCTTGCTCAGGCCAGAAAATATAAACAAAAAGGAATGTACACCCCTCCCAGCATGATGGGCACGCTGGCTCAGCCTGGTACCCGGGGCGGAATGGAATGGGGCGGAATTTCGTACAATCCGGCTAACAATACTGTGTATGCCAATTGCAATGATTTCCCAATGATTCTCCAACTCGAAAGAGTAAAAAAATCCGGACCAGGCGAAAGCGGAAAATATCTGGGAGAGACCACTTATATGCTCAACTGCTCCAACTGCCATGGTGGGGATCATCAGGGGAATCGGGAAGGCATACCTGGATTAAGTCGCCTTGCCAATAAGTATAAGCCTGTAGAGATCAAAAAAATCATCACTCAAGGCAAAGGGTTAATGCCTGCGCATACCCAATTTTCAAATGATATACTGGATGCATTGATCGATTACCTGGCCACAGACACTATACCAGGTGATAGTCAGAAGGATAGCACTTCAATAGGGGTAGAGAAATATGTGTTGAAAGGATTCCGGATATTTACTGATCAGGAGGGGTACCCTGCCAATAAACCGCCCTGGGGCACTTTGAATGCAGTGGATGTATCATCCGGGCATATTAAATGGAGTGTACCGCTCGGGTATTATCCAGCGTTGAAAGCAAGAGGTTTGTCCTCGACAGGCACTCAAAACTTTGGTGGGTGTGTCGCCACTGCAGGAGGCCTGGTTTTTATTGGCGCGACTCCAGATGAGATGTTTAGAGCCTTTGATGCCAATTCGGGTAAAGAATTGTGGTCTTATAAACTGCCCGCCGGAGGATATGCTACTCCAGCCATCTATCAATCAGGAAAAAAACAATATGTAGTGATCGCCGCTGGTGGTGGCAATCGAAATGGTACCCCATCGGGTGACGCCTATATCGCATTTACCATACCTGATCGATGATGCATTCCAAAATAAACCCAATCACCCTTTAAACCAGGTCCAAAACAAACAGTCTGAGTGACATGAGGTATTGGTGGGTTATTATTATGGTATTTCAAATTGCAATATCATTTTCACAAAGCATCTATTTTCCACCTTCTAATTCCAGTGTCTGGGATACCCTATCGATATCCAGGTTGGGGTGGTGCCCTGATAAAGTCAATGATTTTTATAATTATCTCGACGAACAACAGACTAAGTCATTTATATTATTAAAGGATGGCAAAATCGTGCTTGAAAAATATTTTGGATCTTTCACCAAAGACAGCCTTTGGATATGGTACTCAGCAGGTAAAAGTCTTCACTCAGTTTTGATAGGTATCGCACAGGAAAAAGGTGATTTGAATATAAATCTTAAGACCTCTGACTACCTGGGCAAAGGTTGGACTAGCCTACCTCCGGAAAAAGAAGATCTTATCACCGTCCGCCATCAACTCACGATGACCAGCGGACTTAATGAATTAGCTTTTTTCTGTGTCGAACCTGGTTGCCTGATATACAAAGCGGATGCTGGTACGCGCTGGGCATACCACAATGGACCTTATGATTTATTGAAGGATGTGCTGGAATCTGCCAGCCAACAGAATATCAATGTTTTTACAACGCTGCAACTCAAAATTAAAATAGGCATGTCAAGTGGTATTTGGATACAAGTACCTCCCAATCACTATTTTCTAAGCACTGCCAGGGATATGGCCAGATTTGGACTTTTAATGCAAAACAAAATGGTATGGAATGGCAATCCAGTCCTTCGCGATACTGCATACTACAATGCCATGATCTCTTCATCACAGGAGCTCAATCCTTCGTATGGATATTTGTGGTGGCTGAACGGCAAACAATCTCATATAAAACCCTCCGGGCCATCATCAGTACCGGGACCCATTTCTCCCCATGCCCCTGAAGATATCTTTACTGCCGGAGGTGCCATGGGGCAATTTGTCAGTGTCTCCAGAAATACAGGTTTGATTATGATCAGACAAGGGTTAAGTGCAAGCGATGATCTGTCAGGCCTGGATCTGCACGATCTCATCTGGGAAAGAATTATGGATCTGGGATGTATTACTTCTAACAGTGCATCTCAAAAAAAGGAGAGCATCCATCTCTATCCAAATCCTTCTCAACGATATATCTCTGTCGATATACCTAACACAAGCCCCATCGAAGCAAAGATCTATGATCTGCAAGGCCGATTAATCCAAAAATCGTTTGATCCAAAAATAGACCTAAAGGGTTTTAGCAAAGGCATTTATATCATTGCCGTGACGGACAAATCCAACAACTTAATCAAGATCCAAAAAATCATTCTTCAATAAGTCCGGCTTCTTGGGCTACCCGTCAGACAAGAGATCACTAAATTCGAAAACTTTAACACGCCAGGCCATATTTAAGATAGGATAAGACCTGACATTTTATGCTTTCAATACACTAATAAAACTGGAGGGCAACCTCACCCAAATTAAAAAACACCAAGCTGCCTAAAGTATCATGAATAATATATGTCTCAATAACCAGAACCAAATTGAACTACCTGGACCAAATGATTTAATTATCAATATAGACCTGTCGGAGGTCTGCCGCATAAATGGCATGGGCCCATTCACACAAATCAACCTTCTGGATGGAAGAAATTACACCTGTGCTGTAGCTCTGAGTTTTTTTGAGGATCTACTGCATACCCATACTTTTTACAAGGTACATGCATCCCATTTGATCAATAAGGTGCATGTAAAAAAGATTATCACCGGGGAGGAAGATGCTGTGATCATGTATGACGGCGCCAAGCTCCCAATAAGCCGACGCATCAAAGCTGATTTTATCGCAGTGATGCAGGACTGGGCTTTACAAAAAATGTATAATTCTATTGCAGTTTAATGAACTGAAGATCAGATAACTCGTCTGGTAGCTTTCACTATTTTGTATAGTTTTCCATCTGCCTTAGTCATCATGTAGATTTCTCCCTGAGCATCCTGACCAAAGTGTAGCTCAACCCTATCTTTTTTATTCAATTCTTTGAATCTAAAGGGTTCGCCATTTAAAGTCACTGTATACTCATATACCCTGGCTGTTGCACCTTCTTTGATGTCTGAGGTATTAATAAAATATAGATTGCCCACCGGAATATCTCCAAACAAAAACTTTCCTTTCAGTGCAGAGATACTTCCTTTGTATTCATATCCTCCGGCGATAGCTTTGGCTTCGTCATGATCAAACTGGGCTATAGGTGCAGGAATATGTGGAGCCAGGGTATCCGTAGCTATCGGTGCATATACCTTAGTCAGATCCCCAAATGGGTCTATCACAAACTCTCCTTCCATATATGGCCAACCATAATCCTGGCCTGGCCTCACCCAGTCCAATGCCTCGATATCCCCATGACCAATATTACTCAATAATAGCTGACCCTTTTGAGTCCAGGTGATGCGATGAGGATTTCTAAAACCATAAGCGTAGAGCTCACCGATGGCCCCTGGATCTGAAGCAAATGGGTTGGAAAGAGGGATGCCGTAGTGCCCATTTTTGCTTGGTCGGGCTGTTTGATTTTGACTATTAGGGTCTATGCGAAACAAGCTTCCCCAGGCTCGCCTGGTACTATGTAATAAAAATGGATATCTATTCTCACCTGCACCAGCATCCCCAATAGATATATATAACAGACCATAATCTTCTGTGCCTGGTTTAGCGATGGGATTGAAAGCGATTTCCTGCACCCCATGAGCTTTGCTCACCATATCTATCCTAAACAGTTCTCTGCCTTGTCCCTCAAAAGATGATTGCATTGGATTGGATACCTTCCACTCTGTGATCACGAACTGCATCGCAGCTTCCAAAGTATCGTCAACTGCAAAATCAGCTTTTTTTGTCGCAGCAGGTTCAGAATGAGCGGTGTATAATAATCCGTTTTTATAAAACTCGGGATGAAATGCAAAATTGTTATATCCTGAACTCAATCCTGGTTGTAGGAGCAAGTTCGGGATCAGCTTAGTCAAATCCATGTAGACGACTGGTTGATCATTTATCAGCTTGTACAGCTTGCCATTCATATCAAGCACATAGGTTTGGCCGGAATGAGGTTCGTAGTCCAGCTTGGTGATCCTGGCCAGAGGTGCTACGCCTTCTTTTCCTGTAGTGGGGAACTGAGCTATCAGTTTTAAATCACAAACCAAATCAGACATCTCTATAGTATCCGGGATGGGATTGGTCACTTCTGCACGGTCACTGTACCTGGACGAAAGCAATAAGGCCTTACGGGTATGGAGATAGGCAATGATCTGATTTATAGAGGAATCTCCGAGCCCAACAAAAGGAGGCATCACTAATTTGTAGCGGGCAAATAACCTGGTTGCACGAGCATCTCCTGAGTCAATCGACCCTTGGGGGTTATGAATAAAATCTTTAATCCAGGTCACAGGCATAGTATCAGTAATGCCCCCAAGTCGTGGGCCTATCCCATCAAAATTGAAATTATGGCAGGTACTACAGTATTGATTAAATAATAATTTACCGGTGGCGATCGAATGTTTATCCTCCATAATCACACCATCCAGGTGTGAGTCCGTCTGCTTACATGCGATTAAATTGAGGAGGGCCACTGCAAATATCCACAGTCTGATTTTATTCATAATTTATTAGCTAGATGGTCAAAGCTAGGATATTAACCCAAAAAATTCATTAGGGATGAATTTTTTATCCTCCGGATCCCGATGATGAATATCGGGATTGTGACATTTATCGTCACTAATTGACGAAGAAATTGAAAATCAATTTCTTGTAAGGGTTAATACTGTTAGCGGAAGGGCTTTGGTGGAGGTCAACCCCAATATTGATCTGGGCGCTCATTTTTTTGTGAACAACACCTTATTTTTAATTTTCAGGGAGGAGCCGTTTTTGGAGAAAAAGTTTGGGGAGGCATATATCATATATAAAAAAAAGGTACCCAGGTGGATACCTAAATTAAAATGATTCATGAATAAAATGCTATTTAGGTTTCAAAAAATCACCTAATAACTCAAACAAAACAACCCATTACATTTAGAAAAAAAGTACAAGGAAGTTTATTACAAATAAATTTGACCTTATTTTTTCAAGGATCTCATAAAATTTACTAATTGCCAGACTTCGTCTACTTCGGGTATTTTTTTCTTAAATGAAGGCATGTCATCGCGACCTTCGAGCGTCTTATAAAACAAAGCTCCATCAGGTTGTTTTTGTGTACTTGCACTAGCTAAGTCACCTACTTCAGTTTTAAGTTGATCTGCTTTTGGACCATCTCCTTTACCGGTTTTACCATGACATGACTGACAATGTTTGAGCCACAAAGCCTTTCCTGCTGTGATGGATTCGGCATCTGCCTTCACAGGATTAACCATCTTACTATATTTATCAGGCACCTCCCAAGGTTTTGGCTGAAGTGTGACCGAAGATAAAAGCATCAAACCTCCAATCAGAAGCAATGCGGAAAATAAAAATTTTGTTTTCATGAATTTATTGTTTTCTAAGTTTTAATAATTTATAAATAATTACGAAATAATGGCCCCATACAACTGTCATCAAAATTACGAATACCACTAACATCCAAAGCGGAGGGGCATGGCTCCACAATGCCCTGGCATTCTTACTTACTTTACTTTGTGACGGAACACCCCAGGCTTTTGTTACACTTGCCGAAACAGTTCCAAAGTCTTCCAAATCTTCAGCCTGACCGATGAGCATTATGTTTCCTTCACCATCGCCATGTAAATTCCGTGGACACTCAATGGTAACTTCACCATTTTCATCTGTTATACCTTCACCGATCTTTAATTTACTGAAATATCTTTGCACATATAAAACGATCTCCGTATTAGCCATTGGTGCTACCTCTCCTTTATCTGGAACACCTAATTTAATTGTAATGGTGAGCAAACTGTCTATCTCTTCACCATTGATCATGATTTCTGCTTTATGAAGAGATACATCGGCTTCTCCCTCCTCAATTTTCTTATTACCTTCGAAGGCAGCTTTGAAGCTCCAGGGGCCATTTTGGGTACTTAAATTACTCAAAGGGACAGACAAGACTGCAACTCCTTTGTCATTGGTCAAAACAGCCCCAATTGGCTTAGATACATTTTCACCAAATTCAGAAAATGTCATTGTCTCATAATCCACGGCCTCATTCGATCCATTTATTCGAGCTTTAACTTGAGCTCTTAGCAAAATAGTATTACCATCTGATTGAGTTGCACTGAAAATAATTTTCGAAGCCGCTTTCTCCAGGGTATCCTCGTTATTTTTATCCTGGCTTGAAAGAGGACTTTGAGGCAAAAAAATACAAATGCTCCATAGAAATAAAAGACGCATTCTTTTTAACAAGCTGGTTGCAGATGTAAAATAGGAGACCGACATATTAGAGTTTTTCATCTTTTTGGGATTCAAATTCAGAAATCGAAATAATAGTGACAAATTTAGATGCCAGGGTAAACATCAGGAGAAAAGTCGCAATACCCCCCAGGGTCAATGCCCATTCAACCCAAGTAGCAGCATAGTGTACATACTCTATTCTCGTGTCTTGCATGGGCAATAAAGGTGACTCTAAGGTGGGCACGACTATTAAATATCTTTTAACCCACATGGCAATCACCATCAATCCAGCGGACATAGTTATCCATCCAGGTTTTCTAAATTTTGGGATGGCCACCACTAAGATAGGTAAGAGCACTCCAACCACATTGGTAAAGAGAAAATGCCACCCATATTGATTTAAATCAAACAGTTTAGTTATAACCTCACTGCTCCATTTCTCAGAGCTATACCAGTCAGTCAGGTATTCAGAAAAAGTAAAATATCCGTATCCGGCACCTAAGACCATCATAATATAACCCAGATAAATAAAATGTTTGTCCATCAAATAGTCTTTTAGATCATATACTTTTCTAAAAATCCACATGGAAACTATCAAGACCCCGGTGCCCGAATATATCGCGGCCAATACAAAATAAGGCCCAAAAATAGTACTATGCCATCCCGGGCGAAGTGTCATTCCGAAAATCCATGACAAAACAGAATGTACAATAATTGCCAACGGAATTATCATGATGGACAACAGGTTCATCGAAACCGAAATTGATTTTTTTTGTTCAGCGCTATCACTGTAATTTAAAGCCAACACTTTGTAGAGCCTCCTTCGCCAACCCGGAATTTTTAATTCTGTGTCATCGCGGTAAATTGCAAAATCTTTTACAGAAGCCAGATAAAGGAACAGAATGCCACCTACAAAATAAGTTGAAATAGCCAGAACATCCCAGGTTATCGGCGATTGAAGGCGGGCAAAGATGACCAAATGATGCAATCTATCCAATCGGCCTACACATAATAAGATGTATACCGGACCGATGATGGTAGCGATGACCGTGATTAATTCAGCGATACGTATGATTGGTTTTCGCCATTCCACATGGAGCAGGTGCAGGAAACCAGATATTACTGCCCCGGCATAACTAATGCCAATGAAAAAAATAAAATTTGCGATATACAATCCCCATACAACATTGTCCCGCATACCTGTCACAATATGACCTTTTGAAACCTGGACATAAAGAGCATAAGCCGCCAAAAATATAGGGATTAATAAGATATAAATCCAAAGCATAGCTTTCCGGCTAAAGGATTCTATCTGAGGAGCAAATTTGCGTAAGGCGGCCGATTGTTGTTGATTTAGATTCATAATTGGTTGATAAAATTATTTACTTTGGTTTGTTGAAATAATTATTCATTTTCTGTGCCCAAAATCCCTTTATATCTTTCTTTAATTTCATCTGACTTACCCTCCAGGCCTCTCTCCACCGGGAAAATACGATCCCGGGGAGGTAAATAGTAAACACGCGGTTGAGTGCCCAAATCTTCTGCATAGCGGTAACCGCCTCTTTCTTTGATGATCTGACTGAATCCGATAGTTTCATCGCCATTAGTTACTACATCTTCTATCTCATCTCCAAAATAAAACACTCCATTAGGGCATGCTGTGACACAATCAGGAAGTTTACCTTCTCGTACCATATCCGGACAGAAATCACACTTCTCCACAGTTCCAACTTTACTCGGAACACTAGTCTCCGGGGAATAAGGAATACAAGCCAACTCTTTTGATATTTCCGGGTCATCCCAGTTAAACACCCGGGTGGAATAAGGACAGGCGGCCATACAAAATTTACAACCAATGCAGCGTTCATTATCGATCAGTACCAGTCCATCTGATCTTTTAAAAGTAGCATCAACAGGACAGACCTTGACACAAGGTGGGTTATCGCAATGAAAGCAGGTTTTAGGAAACCAATAAGGCGAACCCAAATCACTATCTTGCATCAATTTGACCGAAAGCCATTCTTTTTCTTCAGGGAGATGGTGCATTTTTTGGCATGCGCTGACACATTTCCTGGCATTTTTGCATTTTGCCAAATCAATAACCATCACAAATTTTTTACCTGGTATCCCTTGTCTCGCCTCCTCGCGGCTTACGCCAATGGTTTTATGAATATGTCTCAGTTCTGATTCATCTACTTCTACCATTTCACCGTCAGGAGAAAGCAGTTTTACTTTTTTCCCGGGCTCTATAACAATCGGATTAGGATCCGATTTGCAGGAGCATACCGCACTTCCGCAAGCTGCTAAGGCACCGAGGGTTCCTATTTTAAGAAAATCCCGACGCGTGTTATCGCTGTTTTCCTCTATGCTATTCATATATAATGATGGTTTTTACTGATTAGATTTAGTCCAGGACAGAATATCCTTATTTGATGCCTTTATCCCAAGTTTTGCTTTATCAACAATAGTTTTATTCACTTCAACTAAAGTACCTTCAGGCGTGAGCAGCAATTGAGTTTCCTCTTTTTTATTTTTGGGATTCCCGTTCAAATTCTGAGAATTTAGAGCACTCCCATTTTTAAACTCAAGTGTCAAAAATTGTCTGCGACTGGTCTTACGTGGTTTTTCCATCTTTATAATTTGTTAAAATCTACATAAATATTTGACATTCAAGTCATTAATAAAATCACTATCTCGAAAATCGTTTTGATTGTACTTTTTGTTTAATTGGTAATTGTGTTTGAATAATTACCTGCAAACAATTTGAAAAGCAGTCTATTAAAGCCACGGCAAGATTGACTCTGAGCTAAAGAGTCTGTATCTCCATCTTCACGATTTTTCATGTCTTTATAATTATCCAGTACCGGCCAGGGTCTACCCAATCTAAAGGACATCATGAGTGCAATCAGCAAAGAAGAAGCCAAGGTCAATAAAAAAATTTTCATAGATTAAATGGATTAAATGACGAATCAAAGTAAACACACAGGTGAAGCTCTACCACTGATACAAATCATATTATTAGACTATTGAGATCATTCAGACCACTGTCGGTCATCAGTCGAATCGAAAAATCAGCTAGCTACTTTTAACCATCAAATCAAAGTATTCAATCCAAGAAAAATGAAAAATATGAAACTTGAACATTCATCCAGGAAGTTAACCAGGATTTTCTGGCTATCAATTTCCTTGCTCATCTTATACCAATGTACCAAAGAAGGGGCTAATGTCGGTAAGCTGGACCGATCTTTTAAAGGTACACCGGACTCTACTCATTTTTCGCCGTTTTACGATGTCACCACTTTTGCCAAAGCAGATCTTACACCTGATGTCAATGACAAAATAGAGGCACGGGGAGTTCAGTCTGTCATCAAAGAATACTGCGGGGTAGGTACTTGTCATGGAGGACCCATCGCTCCCAAATTATCCACTTATGCTGAGATTAGAAATTATACTGTAGCTGGAGAACCACTACAAAGCAAATTGTGGAACCTTATTACGACCAATGACCTGGATGCAGCCATGCCCCCTGTACATGCTGGCCATGAACTATCACTCACTGACAAAACCATACTATATAATTGGATTAAAAATGGAGCCAAAGAAAATCCCGGATTGGAAGATTTCAGACCAGCCGCCATAAAAATTATAAATAATGGTTGCACTTCTGCTAACTGTCATAGTGTGGGTACCGCCACAGGAAATTGGGCAAAAAGTGGCTTGGTTCCTGGATTAACCGCTTCCGATACCAGTCAATTTGTCCTCACCAGATCTAATGGAGTGACTGTGTATACTATTTTAAAGGAACCACTCAGATCTAAAGTCTGGCAAGCATATAAGGATAGTGTACGACGATACTACATGGATACTTTGGCAAATGCGAGCTGGAGACCATATAAAACTTTTTCAACTCCTGTCAATAAATCTAGTGTAAGAGGATCCCTGGATAGTTATGATGATATTTTATTAGATATATCCTACCCAAAAAGCAATCGAAGTGTGACTAGTGTAGTATATACTTCGCCTGAAGGAAATAAATATTATGTACGTAGCAACCCATTGAACTCCACCAGTTCATTGATTTCCCGAATCGACTCCACGCTGGTACTTGCGAATCCTGCTACAGGCGTCTTTGCCTCTAAACATCAGGGAGACATGTCCTATGGTGATGGTGGTATCAATTCATCAGAAATAGCGCTGATCAAATCATGGTATTTCGCAGATCCTAATGTACCTGTAGTGTGGAAGTATGGGCTCGATGGCAATGGAATATTTAAGTATACCAAATCCGGCAATATTATTAAATCTAAATAATAAAAATATATGAAGAAGTTCGTTTTCAATACACTGAAGCTGAGTTTGCTCATCATGATGTATTTTTCATCGTGTTACAACAACAAAGAGGATATCACGATACTGCCTAAAGTTTCTTTTCTGGGAGAGGTGGTTCCTATCATGACTTCAGGAGGATGTGGATGTCATAACAATGCACAGTCCAATAGCACAAATAATAACGCAGTGCCTTTTACACATTTTGATACCATCAAAGATGGCACTACCATCATCAGGATTAATAATGTAGTAGACTATGGCACCATCATAGCCAGGATAGATACTATGAGACTTTGGGCCAATGGCACCATTGGACATCCTGGTGGTGGTATTATTGATTTAACTGAAAACCAACGGGAAATAATCAAAAGTTGGATTGATCAGGGCCCACCTTATGATGGTGGCAGTGCAGCCTGTGATGCTTCTGGGAATATCACTTACACCAAAGATATAGTGCCAATCTACAATGTCACTTGCAAATCTGCAGGCTGTCATGGAGGAAGAGGTCCGGTATTGGACTATGCTAAATTAACATCCGATAAATCAATCCTGACGGCGATGATGGCCAGCGGAGGATCCAACGGGCATCCAGCAGGAAGGATAGGGCTGACATCGTGTACGGTAGACAAATTTAAAGCCTGGATTGCCGCTGGACAACCCAGATAAATAGGTTCAAAAACAACCTCAAACAATGTTAAACATAAAATTTATGAAAAAATATATATTTCTCCTTTTTATCCTGGTAACCATTGCGGGGCAAAACTATGCACAGGATGCTAATGAACCTTCGCAGGAGGAGGCTCCAAAATTAAAGCCTAAATACGCTAAAAATACTTTTCAGGCAACCAACATCATCAACATGCATAGTGTAGAGATGGTCAATAAATCAAACTTGCAATTTCAGGTAGCTCACCATTTTGGAGTAGCCTGGAATAAAGATGCAACTACCGGGCAAAATTTGGCCCAGGTATTAGGCCTTAATTCGGGAATAGCCAAAACCTATATATCCCTGGATTACTCCCTGTTTGATCATACTAACCTCGGTATAGCCTTTGCTGGCAATCTCACCTTCGAAGGCTGGATCAAACTGAAACTTTTGCGACAACAGACAGGGCCTAAAAATGTGCCTGTTTCCATAGCATGGCTTTCACTCACCAATGCCAATGCACAGGAAGATCCGTCTAATGATGACAATCCCAATTATGTAGCCTGGAATAAATTTTCCTTTTTACATCAGCTACTTATAGCAAGAAAATTGAGTCCCAAGTTATCGTTGCAGGTGATGCCTACCCTGGTACATTATAATATCATTCCCTATGGTATCAACAACAGCAACAATGTTTTTTCATTGGGATTGGCTGGCAAATATCAAGCTAAACCAAATACAGCATTAACGATGGAATACAGTCGTCAATTAAATATGTATGAAGATGTCCTGGACATTTCCGGTAGTATATCGAATTATGCTCCTGACTTATTCGCTGTTGGAGTCGAATTCAACACAGGTGGACACGTATTTCAGTTTTACATCGGCAATACTACCAGTGCATCTAATATTGAACAACTGAGTCGCAACCTTAATTTTATCAAAGACGGCAAGTTCGCAATGGGATTTAGACTCAATAGGAGTTTTTATATAGGCAAAGAATAGATGGATTGAATGAAGGAGGTACAGGCAACTCTGTCAGACCTCATTTATTTAGAACCAACCGAATCCTTCGGTTGGTTTTTTTATTTTAACGAAAGTACTATTGAAATAAAACGAAAAATTTAATAACACTATTTGCCCAAGGGTCTAACGCTTATGAACGGGATAAGTCATTTATCTTCATAAATTGTTGAAGATGTAGTCCCATAGGTCCGAAATTTGCCTGACCTTTATCACTGACATTGATTTTCAATCATCCATTGAACTTTAAAAACTCTAAAGCTCAATAGGAGATAAGCTTAGTTTTTAGTCTTGATTTTATCCATGACAAACTTACCAATATCCACCCCTTGAGTGATCCCATTATTGATGGCTGGCATATAATGAATACCCCCGTAAAACCTGCTGATACATGCCTCCTGGGCTGCTTTTTTAGGACTGGTGAAAGATCTTGGAAACAGCCCATACTCTACTTCTACGCTGTCTGTATAAGCGATATTATCTCCAAATAACTGAGTCAATATCTCTGCAGACACACTGGATACTACACTATGACCACTTGTATACTCTGGAAAAGGAGGGGTCTGCAACAAGGGTATCCACTCAGGGTCTATATGTTCATTGATATAGGTTTCGGGGCGAACCAGGTTACTACGATATTTTTCATCCCAGCAAGATATAAACCCTTCATTGAGCCCGATGGCCACCAGGGCATAAGCTTCTGCAGTCGCACCAAAAGGTTTGTTTAGTTTTTTACAAAGTGTCTCTGTGATTCCAATCCAATGTCCACCAGGGCTTATTTTTTTAGTAGCAAACATGACATGGCCCTGCTGGTGTACAATGAAGGGATTGCAGTCCCAAAACAAAGCGATAGCCTGGTGCAAACTATCCTTGCTATTGCCTTCTACCATGACATCGGCGGCCTCTTTATAAAACAAACTATTCTTATCAGTAGAGTATGGCGTTGGTGGCACTGGTTTGAACTGAGCGGCACTGTCCATGATCAAAGGTCTTTGTTTGTTCCAATGTGGTTCTATGGCATCCATATATGCCGGAGGAGTCGGCTTCCATCGCTCCGGATCATTAGTGACAGAGAATTTTGGAAAGGTGCGCGATTGTTTGTAATTGTCAGCATTGGTCCATTTAATGATGGCATTACCTATACTATCACCAAAAGCCCAGGATCTTTGTAACACATCTTTTGGCACACCGATCGAATCGTATTGATGCAGAAGCATTGCTTCATAGGCATTCATTTTATCTTCAGAAAATAAAAGGGTGAGGCCGGTTTTGATGATCGCTTTTGTACTAGCGATTCCATAAGCATATTCTTTACCTGCTTCGGGTTTGGGCATCGGCGGAAAATCCTTGACTTGACCAGCCAGCGACCGATATGCTGGATCACCCGCGGCCATCGCTTCATACCCCGCTATAGCACAACGGCTATAGATGCGTCCGGCTACAGGTGGAGAAAAAATATCATAGACCATGATATCGGTTACTTGTTTCATCGCTGCATGAAAATAGTTTGGGTCGCTGACCACCGTCAGGTAGTTGGGATTGTCTTTTTTGCAGGAAATAAGACCTAGAGTGAGGACAATCGAGATTAATAAGATACGCATTTAATATAATGGTTGAATTATTCCGCAAAGATAAGGCAAATTAAGGTGCATTAGTAGATGAGGACCTGATTCCACCTTGCAACCTTATTAGATTTGGTATGCTTGGGTCAAAGCATAAAACCAGCTTCAAATCCACTTAACCCAAACATAAATACCTGATTTGGTGAAAATTAATACAGATTCTAGACCCGGATTGAAATGTCTGTCAACAACCTACCACTTCAATTTCTTATAATACTTGATATCGTAGTCCAATGCATCGTAAGCATCTTTGCCATACTCTTCCTGCTCGATAAAAAAGTACTTCATACCTGATTTTTTATATGATTTAAGCATTCCAAGGATGTCCAGGGAGCCCTTGCCAAATTCTGTACTTTTTTTCTCTACGAGATTCATGTCTTTCAAATGCCATAAAGGAAATCTGCCAGGGTATTTATTAAAATAATCAAATGGGCTCTTGCCGGCGGCGACCACCCAACCTAAATCCAATTCCAGGTTGACCAGGTCTGGCTGGGTATTTTTAACTAAAATATCATATAGTACCTGGCCGTCAACAGTGTCAAACTCATAAGCATGATTGTGATAACCAAATTTGAGCCCTCTGGATTTACACTGCTCGCCTGCTTTATTAAATGTATCGGCGACCTCCTGGTAATTACTCACGGTCTGGCCGTTGGTAGGCATGCTTGCTACGATGAGGTATTCCTGCCCAGCCTCCGCAGCCTGGTCAATAGTATTCAACCAGTCCTTATCGATATGGACATGTCCGCTGCGCAATGTCATGCCTAAATCAACACAGGTCTGACGCATATCTTTTGGTGACAATCCACTATATAGACCTTTTGGTCCTCTAAAACTTTCGATTTGATTATAACCCATTTTGGCTATTTTGGCCAGGGTACCTTTGGCATCCTGGTTCATCTCCACTCTTACAGAATAAAGTTGTACTCCGATATTTTTGCGACGCTTGGGTATAGCCAATAATTCATGGTCGAGGGATGAAAATGCAAGTGCTGCCAGGGAGGATTGTTTGACAAAATTTCTTCTATTTATCATTGCGTAAGGTTTTTGTCAAATATAAGGGGAATTTAAT
>OBID01000170.1_pt1 | contig 29074 bp, 20 predicted proteins | sample 1519781 | NCBI WGS metagenome assembly OBID01 (sample SAMEA3991478, study PRJEB22521) | metagenome | biome: anthropogenic terrestrial biome; feature: sewage plant; material: sludge | place: Sweden | collected 2012-09-26 | reverse complement strand
TTTTTGACTAACCCGGGCATTTTGGGACAAGGGCAAAAAAGCATTCGGGTAGGTACCCGCCGGGCGATCATAAAATCTGAGCAGGAAGACTATACGGATGACAAAGGAACCACCAAACCGATTCAGGTAAGTGAAATCCAAATACCTTTGAGTCAGACCTTAGTCACCTTCAAAACCAGGGGGTTTGCTACTGAGCAGGATGCTATCAGTTTTGCTGCCAAATTTGATCTCGACAAAATCAAAACATTATTAGGCGAATAAGCCGATGAGTATTGAGAATATAATGTTAGATCCAAAATGGACGGCCAGGATTTATTAAGGACCTCAGTTGAAAAGATTATAAAATAAATAACCATCCGGAAGTTGCAAATAGTTAAATATTACGTTCATTTTTGTACTATGAAAAAAATTATTTTATTTATTTTATTGATTATTGGATTTGGCCAGGCACTTTCAGGTCAAGTTCAGACTGCAGAACCAGCGGATGCTACTGCTAATCCTAATGTGATTAAGCCTCCGTTGCGGACTAATAGGGATTCTACCTGGTTGGAGGAATATTGCTCCGTCATAGCAAGAGGCAGATTGCTTTCAGAAGAAGTCACGATCGCAGTAGACTATGGTGATAATCCAAACAACCGTAAAAGGCTAAGAGATAAAAAAGGCGATGTCATCAAATTCTCCAGCGTGATTGACGCATTGAATTTTCAAGGCGAACAAGGATGGAAACTGGTCAATGCCTTTCCTGTTTCCGGTGCTTCCAATAGTGCTCCTCAATATACCTACGTTTTTAAAAGAGAATATTGGGGCAAGAAGCCCAAATATTGATGTTCACTAAGGCTAGCGGAGATAAACCTTTTAGCATTATGGATTTATCTGGCCCCTATTAGTTTCAGGTAGTTAGGCAATTTTTCGTTTGGTACCAGGACAGTAAGGTTGTATTGTTTAATTTTCCAACCGTCTGAAGTTTTCACGAGTACTCCCGATCCCCGGCAGGGTCCCATTGAAGTCGCAAGTTCTTCATCAAACCAGGCGATAGTATCTTCATTAGCAAAACTCACGTTGCGTTTGCTGGCAGTGAACTTCCAACCTTTTCGGGCATCAAATGTAGACTGAGCCCAGGCTCGAAATTCGTCCCGGGTCCATCGCTCGGTAGCATCGGTACCCAAAAATACGCCGTCTGGGGTCATGGCTCCAAAATAAGCAGCCGCATTAGAGGTAGCAGCATCATAATGCCATTTATCTAAAAATTTGGCTATATCGTCTTTAGGATCTGATATACAACCTGAAGTTCTTCGAGTATCTGCCAGTTCAAATATTTTCCAACCCGAAGTGCTTTTGTAGAGTTGGAATACATCTACTCCGCAATGAATAAATTTATTGTCCACGTATAGATTATAATCAGCCCATACCTGGGCCAGGGCACCATCAATATCAATCTTATATTTTACGATTCTTTCATCCACTACCTGAGTCCTCCGTGTACCGATGGCTTTAAAAAACGAACTCAAAGTTTCTTCACTCAAAGTAGTCTGTCCATAAGTATTGGTCAATGGAGTATACAATCTGCAATTAGGGGCAAATATGGGTTTGGCTATCATACTATCACTGGCTCGCATGGCATCGAATACTCTCACGATAGTTAGATATATCTGCTCCTGATCTGTACCAACGATGGGAGGTAAAGCCGGTGTCTGTGTTTGAGTGGTAGGTGGCAAAGCAGGCGTCTGGGATTGACTGGTCGGAGGCACTGTGGTTGGTTTGGTTGGTTGTGGAGGTATCTGTTGTTGGTTGACCGGGGGTACTGGAGTGGGTGCTGGAGTGGAAGGCGCTGGTGCCGGCGCTGGCGTAGTCGCCGGTGGTGTCGAAGTTTTTTTATTGTTAGGAAATGGATTGGTGGGTGTGGAAGGAGTTTGAGCCATCATTACTGACCCACCTGCAAAAAGTAGGATAAAAAGAATTGATTTCATCGATCAAAAATAATCATTGAGTCCCAAAAGCAACTACCCAATTCGGGGTAGTATCTTATCTTGTGGTCAAATCATAAAAAAATCCTATGCCGCTATACGATTTTAAATCAATGCCGCCCATGCAGATATGGGACCAGATCAAAGGGCCAATAGCCTATTCCGATAAAGTCTTATTCGGTTATCTCCACATAGACGATGGCGCGGAGCTGCCAGTGCATCAACATCCACATGAGCAGTGGAGTCACCTGATAGAAGGTGAATTCGAATTTAATGTCGGGGGAGAACTCTACCATATGAAGCCTGGCATGTCCGTCCATATCCCTGGAGATGTACCCCACTCAGGCCGATCACTTTCAAGGTGTATATTTTTGGATTGTTTCCATCCGGTGAGAGAGGATTGGTTAGAAAAAGAGAAGTTGAGTGGATTGAAGTGACCGCGAGATGATATTGCTTTATTTTGCCGGCTGGCTATGTGAAAATACGGTATTCGTTTGTCCTGCATCAAACTTTTGCCACTTTTTCGATACTCGATGGTTTTATAGAATATAAGTTCATATATATACTTGATCAACATCACACATCAGTTTGCCCAAACAAAACAGCCCGGATCAATTCACACTGACCCAGGCTGCAGATTTAGAGCAAGTCTTATATTTTCACCTGAAGTAATCGGTTCTGTAATCATCCCTATGGTCACATCTGGTGTCACAGAAAAATCTCATCAGTAGATCGCCATCTTTGGCCCTGTACTCTATCACATCCCCTCTGAAGCTAAACTCATTGCCTCTTTGATCAACAAATAATCCGCGACTTCGTTCAATTACTTCGTACCATCTTTCACCTTTAAATTTGATGCGCAGGTTCCTCCTGGTCAAATCTACGTTGATCCTCGTACCGGTAGAGTGATTGTGCCATTTACCTTCGTAACTCTTATAATACGCATTCCAGCTATCGCGGTCACTCCTGGACCAGTTGCGATCATTGTCGTCATACTGTCCATATTGACCACTTCTGTTATAATTATCGTTCCTGGAGCTTCGGTCACGCTCATTCCAATCATTTGAATTGCCTCTGCCGGACCTGGTATAGTTAATAATATTTCTTCTATCAGGCGTACACCATTCAAGAGTACCTCCAATCAAAGTATAACAATTTCCTCTTTGGTCTTTGTACCTGTTGGCCCCATAGTTAGAATAGGTTTCCCAGGCGCCACTTCCCTGATCCAGTGAGCGGACCCTGATACCGTAGTTAGTATTCATGACTTCGATACCCCGGCTTTGGTCGCGACTGCGCCAAATTCCGTCCACATCACCGGCGATCAAAATCAATGTAAGCAGGGAGAATAAGGTCGTAATAAAAAATCTAGCAGTCATAATAGTTGAATTTTAGATTGTGAAAAAAATGAGCTGTTAGAAATAGATCGAATAATGCTTAGTTAAGTAGGGTTAAATCAGGGTTAAATGGTAGTTAAATAAATTTGAACCATATTATTTATCTTCTTCAAGTCATTTAAAATAAAAATAACCTGTAAGCTCTGTGCAACCAATGGGTTCTTTCATCACCATTTGAACTATAACTATAATGACGATATGAATGCAATCATTTTATTTGCTTTTTACTTTTTGGGCGGAGTGACTCCAACTCCCAATACTGCCTGGAAAACCAGTTTTGACGAAGCCAAGGCTGAAGCGGCAGTTTCACATAAATACATCCTTCTGAGTTTTTCCGGGTCTGACTGGTGTATTCCCTGTATCAAAATGGAAGAGACCATGTTTGACCATCCTTCGTTTAAAAATTTTGCTGCAGACAAGCTGGTATTGGTCAAAGCTGATTTTCCAAGAATGAAAAAAAATCAATTGCCTGCAGACCAAAAAAAGAAAAATGATCTCCTGGCAGAAAAATTTAATCCAAATGGGGTTTTTCCATTGACGATTATTTTATCCCCCACTGGGAAAAAAATATACTCTATCGAAGGATATCCTAAAGGGACGGTGACTCAATTCATCAATTCGCTTGAAGAAGTGATTAAATAATGAATGTGGCACCGGTGATGCAGTCTACCTTATCGACCTTTAAAAAGAGTACAAAACTCATGGGTAATCTGTTTGAGATCACTGCTGTCGGCGAGGATCAGCTCAATGCAGAGACGCAGATCCAGGGAGCTATCGATGAGATTAAACGAATCGAAATTCTCTTGACTACGTTTAACGAAGACAGCCAGACAAATCAAATAAACCAGGCTGCCGGCCTTAGACCTGTGCAAGTTGATGAAGAAGTCTTTCGTTTAATCCAACGATCACTGAAGATCTCCAATCTGACGCAGGGAGCTTTTGACATCACTTATGGTTCGATGGACAAAAAGTTTTGGAATTTTGATATTACCATGGATCGACTTCCCGATCCTATAGCGGCCAAAGAATCAGTCAGGCTGATCAATTATCGCAATGTAATCCTGGATGAAAGCGATTTTTCGGTATTTCTCACTCAAAAAGGGATGCGCATTGGATTTGGCGGTATCGGCAAGGGATATGCCGCTGAACAAGCCAAAAGATGCATGCAAGCGTCCGGTGTCCAGGCGGGTATCATCAATGCTTCCGGTGATCTCTGTACCTGGGGCAGATCACCTGAGGGTGCAGCATGGACTATTGGTATCGCAGACCCCTTTTCCAGGTTAAACATTTTCTCAGAACTGGAATTAAAAGACATGTCTGTCGCCACTTCAGGTGACTATGAAAAATATGTCATCATTGATGGCAAAAAATATTCCCATACCATTGATCCCAGGTCAGGTTATCCGGTTCATGGAATTACCAGTGTCACCATCATTTCACCCAATGCTGAACTGTCTGATGCTATGACTACTCCGGTGATGGTCATGGGTATTCAAAAGGGGCTATTTATGATAAATCAGATGAACGGCATCGGTTGTATCTTGATAGATGACCACGGAAAATTATATAAGTCAAATAATATTAAACTTAACTAACATTATGAACAGCAAAAAATCAATGCTATTCTTTGCAATACTTATTGGCATGGGATTAGGCTCTTGTGCCTCTGTCAAAGCATATGAAAAACAATACATCAACGATGCAGATATGTCCCTTTCAGCCCGTAAATCTGAAAAATTTGAACAAAATTTTCAGTTGTACAGAGAAGGTGCTTCAGGAGCGAATGGAGGCAAATCTGGCGGAGGATGCGGATGCAATTAAATTAAAGTAGAAATAAATAAATATCAATGTTTAAAATATCTTTAGCGGGGCTGGCTCTCTTGGTGGGAATGATGACCGGTTATTCTCAGTCGGGATTTGAAAGGAAGATGGATACCACTGCTATTGAAAAAAACACCTCTGAAAATGGCTACATATTTAGAGGTCTAAAATTGGACGAAATCAATATCGCCTCAGGTTATTATACTCAGAATGGCAATCACTCTGCAGTGACCGGCGGTATAGGCACAGAGAGACTATCAGACATATCCAACACCTTTGAATTAAAGCTTTTAAAAACTAACCTCAACGGCAATATCCACCATTTCAATTTCGGAATGGGATTTGATTCATATACCAGTGCTTCATCAGATAAAATAGATACAGCTACTTCCTGGGTAGGTTTTACGGAAGTCGTCTCTGTCCCCAACGGTCAAAGATCACGGTCAGGGGCATCATCGCTATCTTCTACCACCAGTGTGGTGACCATAGCAGGTAAGCGCATCGTCACCTCAGCCTCGTATACAGATCAACGGTACTACCCTTCTTTATCCTGGTCTATGGAAAACCCAACCACAGGTATTACAATTGGAGCTGGGTTATCTTACAGCACAGAGTGGGACTATCAGTCGATGGGAGCCACTTTTAATATTGGCAAGGCTTCGAAAAGTAAAAACACAGATATCGGACTTAGTTTAGGCGCATTCCTGGATACCTGGTCAGTGATCTACCCTGCTGAATTAAGGCCGGCCAATTACCCTTATGGCAGTGAACGGGATATCGAGCGGACCACTAAGAGTCCCCGGAACACTTTCAATGCAGGGCTTACTTTTAACCAGGTCATCAATAAAAGACTTCAGGTAGGCCTTATGCTGGAACCATCATACCAGGATGGGCTCTTAGGCACTAAATATCAAAGGGTGTATTTTCAAGACGGTACAGCGGCACCTGAAAACATGCCTTCAGAGCGACTCAAGATTCCTATTGGGATACGGGCAAGTTGGTTTATAGGTGACCACCTCGTACTCAGGCCTTACTACAGATACTATGAAGATTCATGGCATCTCAAAGCACAAACTGCAAGCCTTGAAGCATCTATCAAGGTGTCTCCCTTTGTATCCCTCATTCCGTTCTATCGATATTATACTCAAAATGGCATCTCTTATTTTGCACCATATGGCGCTCATACTCGAGGTGAAGAATTTTTTACCAGTGATTATGATTTATCTAAACTCTCCAGCCAGACTTTTGGAATGGGGGTGCGAATCGTACCTAAAAAAGGTGTCATGGCGATCAATGCATTCAAAAGTATGGAGCTACGATATGCCCATTATGATAGATCGACAGACTTAAAATCCAATATCCTGACTGCCGTCCTGACCTTTAAGTAGGAGATAGTTTTCCCGGCATGGCCGTGCGGGTATTGTCTTTAAAAAACAATAAGAATAAGACCAGTACTACACCTGCTATCGCTGCAGGGACCATCCAGATGGCTGCCCAGTTTTTGACCCCTTCCAGTGTATAAAATTCTGTGACTTTACCTGCAAGCCAGGATCCTATACCCATGCCTACTCCGTAGGTGGCCAGGGAAATAAGCCCCTGAGCCTGGCTTTTGATTTTCTCTCCTGCTTTGGCTTCAGTATAAATCATACCTGATACGAAGAAAAAGTCAAAACACAAGCCATGCAATAAAATAGCAACATACAGCATCCAGATACCTGAACCACCATCTCCATTTGAAAAAAGGTAGAATCTAATAATCCAGCCGATCAGGGCTATAACCAATATCCATTTTACGCCAAACTTGCGCATGGCAAATGGGATAGCCAACATGAATAACACCTCGGAAAGTAACCCCAGGGACATTTTGTTCTCCACATTGGTCATGCCTGAATCAGTGAGGGAAGGATTGACCATCGCATAATAAAAAGATAGAGGAATACTGATCAATATGGAGGAGATAAAAAAGATTAAAAAAGAGCGGTCTTTAAACATGACGAAGGCATCTGCTCCAATGATTTTGGCCAGCGTTGGTTTGTCCGTTGCTTTGGGAGGTGTGTTGGGTAGAACAAATGAATATAAGCCTAGCACCACTGAAGCTATCATCGAAATGGTAAAAATCGTTGATTTGTCCCCTACCCCTAAAAAGCCAACAAAATTGGTGACCACAAACCATGCTATCGTGCCCATGACCCTGATGATGGGAAACTGCCTGGCAGGATCTGACATATGTGCCATCGAGATGGATGAGGTCAGCGCTATGGTAGGAGCGAAGGTGAGACAATAAGCCAGAATCCACCAATAAAAATGGTCAGCACTTTTCTCCTGAATGAGGAAATACAATATAATTGCCCCAAGGATGTTCAACACTCCTAAAACCTTTTGGGCGGCAAAATATCGGTCCGCAATCATACCTATAAAAAATGGGGCAACGATCATGGATATCGAAAATGCGGTATATGCATTGCCTACCTGGGAGCCAGTGGCATCCAGATTGGTAAAAAGATATTTACTCATCTGTCCATACCAGGCACCCCAGATAAAAAACTGGAGAAACATCATGACCGACAGCAGGATTTGGTTGTTTTTATTCATGAAGTGAAGATAGGGAAAGTCTTGAAAGACGAGAAGTCTTAAAGTCTGGAAAGTCAGAAGCTTCCGGAAAGAACTTCCCGACGCTCCCAATTTTCCCGATTTCTGACTTTCCAGTGTTTCCGGCTTTTCGGACTCTCCCAAACTTTCCAGACTTTCCGACTATCTTTGTACCATGAGTATTGTAGACATTAAAGTACCCCCAATGGGTGAATCCATTACTGAAGTGACCCTTGCTAAGTGGCTCAAAAAAGAAGGTGATTTTATCAATATGGACGAGCCTATTTGCGAATTTGAATCTGACAAAGCCACCTTAGATTTACCCGCCGAAGCTTCCGGGCAGTTACAGATAATCGCCAAAGCAGGTTCTGATCTCAAAATCGGCGAAGTCATAGCCCGAATAAATAAAGATGTCTCAGCACCTGTGACCGCTGAAGCTCCTATTGAAGCTAAAGCATCCACACAAACCTCACCAACTGTACCAATCACAGCCAAAGATGTATCTGCATCACCGGCAGCTGCCAAAATACTCAGAGAAGCCAGCATCGCCCCTGCGGACATATCGGGCACAGGTAAAGAAGGACGCATCACCAAAGAAGATGCTGTCAAAGCCTCTGAGAAAACGCTATCATCAACCCCTCCAACCACTGTTGCATCTGCACCTGCTCTACAAACCGCTCATTTCAGCAGAGCTGAAAACCGGGAAAAAATGAGCCGGATGCGTCGAACTATTTCAAAGCGCCTAGTCAGTGCTAAAAATGAAACTGCGATGCTGACCACTTTTAATGAAGTGGATATGACTGAGATCCTGGCATTACGCACAAAATATCAAGACCAATTTGTAGCCAAATACGGGATCAAACTTGGGTTCATGTCACTTTTTGCCAAAGCCTGCAGCAAGGTATTGATGGAGATGAAGGAGGTCAATGCTTTTATCGACGGAGAAGAGTTGATATATCATGATTATGCGGATATCTCAATAGCCATCTCTACACCCAATGGATTAGTGGTACCTCCGGTAAAAAATGTTGAATCATTAAAATTTCACGAAATAGAATATAAAATCAAAGATCTCGCTGAAAAAGCGCGCGCTGGAAAACTCACACTCGAAGAAATGAGTGGCGGCACTTTCACGATTACCAATGGGGGCATATTCGGTTCGATGATGAGTACCCCAATTTTAAACGAACCACAGTCTGCGATCCTCGGGATGCATGCCATCATAGAAAGACCGGTGGCCATAGCAGGAGAGATCAAGATCAGACCGATGATGTACCTGGCTCTTTCATACGATCATCGGGTGATCGACGGTTCTTCCTCTGTCACCTTCCTGGTAAAAGTCAAGAAATTACTGGAAGACCCGATGACGCTGATGCTTGAGATATAAGCGAGTAATAAAAAATAAATTTTTTATCACTCTGACTTTCTAAATAGCATGTCGTGATGACCTGATGGTACCATTAAGGTGAAAGACTACTCAAAATAAGCTATTGCATTTTTTCTCAATCATAGCATAATGTATTAAAAAGTTTAACTTTTTAATACACAAAAAAATTTAGTATATCGTTTTAGTAAAAAATATTGCGTATAGCACTATCTTAGCTCCGATTAGAAAACTTATTACTTTAATTTAACTCTCTTTTTATGTTTAGGAAAATACTTTTATTTTGTTTTTCAATGCTTTTTTTTGGTATTGTTTCGTTTGCACAAACGAAAACTGTATCTGGGAAAATTATATCTCCCGATAAAACTCCGCTATTCGGAGCGACCGTATCACTTAAAAATTCGTCTATCGGCACTACTACTGATGAAAATGGAGCTTATTCAATTACCTTGCCGTCAAACAACGCTGACACTTTATTGTTTTCATATTTTGGCTATGAAACCAGAGAAATTGCTGTTGGACAGGCCCGTAGTATAGATATCACTTTGGCAGAGGCAGTATTTGGACTGGGAGAAGTCGTAGTGGTCGGATATGGTACTCAAAAACGTACACTGATCACAGGTGCAGTATCCAGCGTAAATAGTAAGACGCTGAATGAAATACCAGTGGTGAGTATATCACAAGCTCTACAAGGCCGGGTTTCGGGGGTCACTGTTACCAATAACGGTAGCCCAGGCACAGAGCCCATAGTTCGCATACGGGGTATAAGTTCCATCAGTTATGCTTCAGACCCATTGTATGTTGTTGACGGATTCCCTACCGGAAATCTATCCACCATTGATTTAAAAGATATTGAATCAGTAGATGTGTTAAAGGATGCTTCTGCTGCAGCCATCTACGGTTCCAGAGCGACCAATGGTGTCATCATGATTACCACTAAAAAAGGAAAGAGAGATGGCAAAATAGGCGTTTCCCTTAATTCCGTAGTTGGTACTCAGGAAGTGACCTCGCGGCTCGACCTCTTAAATACTGAACAATTTAAACAATATGCTGTAGCTTATAGAGGTAGCCAGGTGCCTCGACTGGAAGCTCCATATGTCAATCAGCCAATATATGAAGGTGCTAGCCAAACATATGGTCAAACCAATACGGATTGGCAAGACGCTTATTTTAGAAAAGGAGCTATGACTCAACACAATATAGGATTATCCGGAGGTAATGAGATATCTCGCTTTTATGCGTCGGCCGGTTATACTGACCAAAGAGGTATTGCCCCAAGTGTCGGCTATCGTCGTTTTAACTTTCGACTTAATTCTGATCATATCATTAGTAAGTTGTTCACTTTTGGAGAAAATTTATATGCTGCTTCTGGTGACCAGGATTACGACAACAATGAAACAGGATCCAGAACAAATCTGGTGAATGTGATTAGGATGATGCCGCATATGCCGGTTTTTGATCCAACTTCCCTTGGTGGGTATAGAGGAGTGAATTCTACCTTAGATGGTGGAGATCCTACGAACCCAATTGAAGATGCTGCTTTAAAAAATCCTGGGAACAGGACCACGACTAAAGTGCTTGGGACTGCTTATGTAGATGTAAATTTCAATAGGTGGTTAAAGTTTAAATCAACGGTTGGTATTGACTATGCAAACTCCTTAGATTATCGATTTGCCCCTATCTTTAATGACAATGGTGCAATCGCAGGATCCAGTGCAACTCAAGCAACTATAACCAATAATCGTGGTACTTCTACCGTCCTTTTGTATACTGAACAACTTTCTTTCGACAACACTTTTGGAAATCACCATTTAAATGCAATTGCCGTCTACGAACAACAAGGGCAGGAAACCAGACAGGAAAATGCCAGTGGCAATCAAGCATCCAACGACCTTACCACCTTAAATAATGCCACCAATGTTGGCGTTCAGACTTTAATAGGTGAGAATGTCTTGATTTCCTATCTCGGTCGCGTAAATTATGATTTTAAAGGTAAGTATATATTAAGTGGTGCTATTCGACGGGATGGCCTTTCGGTATGGGCACCTGGTAAAAAATGGGCAACCTTCCCATCTGCCTCTATCGGATGGAGAATCGATCAGGAAGATTTTATGCAAAACCAATCAAAAATTTCAGAATTAAAGTTAAGAGCTGGATATGGTGTAACAGGCCTGAATGGTCTTGTTTTGGGTAACACCCCATGGCTGGTTAGTGTCAACTCCAACAGTGCTTATTATCCTTTTGGCGGTTCAATCACCGGTGGGCCTGCTTCCTCAATACAACGATTGGGAAATCAGGATTTGGAATGGGAAAAAACGAATCAATTAAATATCGGTGTTGACATCGGATTTTTAGCTAATAAAATTACTTTATCTACAGAATATTATCAACGCAAAACAGATAATCTAATACTAAATGTACCACTCCCTCCATCATTTGGCTACATTTCAAGTACTGTAGCTCAAAATGTGGGATCCATGAAAAACGATGGTTTTGAAATGCAACTGGGTTATAATAAAAGAGAAGGAGAATTTAAATGGAATGTGGGAGCCAACGTGAGCATAGTCACCAACCAGGTTACCAGATTGGCAGAAGGAGTAGCTAATATTGAAGCTGGTGGAAACGCAGATTTTGGATCTTACAATATCACTAATACAGCAGTTGGTCAGCCTATTCAAGCCTTTTTTGGATGGCAAACAGAAGGTATCTTTCAAAGTGTAGATGAAGTAAGCAAACATGCTACGCAAACAGCGTCTACAGCACCAGGTGATATAAAGTTTAAAGATATTAATGGCGATGGAGTAATCGATTTGAACGATCGTGTATTTTTAGGCAGTTTCATTCCAAAAGCCACTTATGCATTAAACCTTGGAGCAAACTATAAGAATTTTGATTTTTCAACTTTCTTTCAAGGTGTGCAAGGCAATAAAATCTTTAATGCTACCAGAGTAATCACCGAAGGTATGGTACGTTTTTTCAACGCCGGAACACAGGTATTGAATGCATGGACTCCGTCTAATACCAATACCGATATCCCTAGAGCTATATCTTCTGATCCTAATCAAAATGCCCGACCTTCTACTCGTTTTCTTGAAGATGGATCCTATCTAAGGCTTAAAAACATTATGTTAGGCTACAATCTGCCTGAATCATCACTGAGTTCAATAACTAAAGGAGCACTTTCGAGCTTCAGAATATATGTTTCTGCACAAAACATATTGACTTTTACTAAATATTCCGGTTATGATCCTGAAGTAGGGAATAGAACACCTGGATCTTCTTTGACAAATGGTATCGATTTTGCAGTATATCCTCAACCTAAGTCATACCAGGTTGGCATTCAAGCAAATTTTTAATCCTCAATTTAGTTACTTAAAAAAATCATAGAAATTATGAAACAAAATATATTTAAACAGGTTGCCTTGATTGGTTTCTTCCTCATAAGTATCGTTGCTTGTGAAGACAAGTTGAACATATTTGATAAAAATAATCCAACAACTGAAAGTTTTTTCAAAACAGCGATTGAGCTTCAAAATGGTGTAAATGCTATTTATTCTACACTAAGGTCTGGCCAGCTTGTAGGTCGCGAATGGTTTTTTACCCATGACATGAGAGGTGGAGAGTTTTCTCCCGGAGGACCACAATTGGAAGCTCCCAGGGCAGAATTATTAAAGGAACCCTCACCTGCCCCCTCTAATTCGGTCATGTCTAATGTATGGACTGGTTGCTACCAGATGATTAACAGGGCCAATCTTATAATTTCAAAAGCACCGGATGTTACTGACAATCCTGGTTTACGAGACAGATTAGTTGGAGAAACTAAGTTTTTAAGAGCATGGGCCTATTTCGAATTGGTATCACAATGGGGAGATGTGCCACTCTATACCGAAACAGTTACTTCCGCAACTGGTTTTCAAGGAAAAGCTGCATCTGCAGATATTTATGCATTAATCCTTTCAGATTTGACAGAGGCCACTCAAAAATTGCCAGAGACTTATGGTGCTTCAGATAATGGTCGTGCCACCAAAGGTGCTGCTTATGCTATGCTTGGAAAAGTAAACATGCAGAAAGGCGACTATGCCGCAGCAAAAACGGCTTTGTTGCAGATTTATGGCAAATACAGCCTGGTGAATGATTTTCAATGGAATTTTGATGGGGACATTAAGAATGATAATGGAGTCACTTTAACCACTGGACATGAGTTTAATACTGAATCTATTTTTGAAGTAGTATTTGTAGATAAAGGTGATAACAATTTTAACTGGGGTTACAATGGTGAAGGGTCTACCAGTCCATTGAGTACTGTTCGAAATCAGGAATATGGAATTACCTGGGGCAATACAATACCGTCGAATAATCTTTTAAATGAATTTGAAGACAATGACCCAAGGTATAAATTTACATTTTATGAAGAAGGTGATCAGATATTGACCAAGTCTCCGTTGGCACCTTTAACATTAACTTCAGCGGATATGAACATTGCTCCCTCCTTGAGGAAAGGTGTTTCCATAAAAAGATTTTTCCGCAAGTACAATATTTATGATTACGTAAATTCAGGTTTTCATCCGGGGGGCATCAATCAACGGGTGATTCGGTACGCAGATGTATTACTTATGTTGGCCGAATGTGAAGCTGAAGCAGGCACTCCCGCCAAGGCAGCAAGTTATATCAATGAAGTTCGTAGCCGCGAAAGCGTGAAAATGCCGGCAGTAAACCCAACGAACAAAAATGATGCTTTAAAAGCGGTAATGCATGAGAGGTGGGTTGAATTGTGTGGTGAAGAAGTGAGTAGTATTGATATTTTACGATGGAGAAAAAAAGGATATTTCCCTTCTATTATTGCTGATAGAGTGCCGGGACAGGTCGATCTTTTCCCTATCCCATCTAGTGAAACATCTACCAATCCATTAATAAAATAAGTTTCGCTTAGTTTGGAATCAACATTCCTAATTCTATTTGTAGCTTAAAAAGAAACAATAGCTCGACCCTGATAAATTAAGGCCGTCATTTATGGCGGCCTTAATTTTTTATCCTATATGTTACTGTTCAAATAATTTAAGATCGTTATTAAAAATCAACTATATTTCTATTATTAATTTTATCGCAGTTTGAAAACCATAAACTCCAACATCGTATTCATTTTTTCTATGTTGGCTTCTATATTATTAGGTACCTGTACTTCTTCCCATAAAGAAAACATGCTATTCACCATGTTACCATCAAGTCAAACCGGCATACATTTTATCAACGACCTTCACGATTCTGACTCATCCCACTCCTTTATTAACGAATTTGGCTATATGGGAGCCGGTGTAGGCATTGGTGATTTTAACAATGATGGTTTAAAAGATATATTTTTTACAGGCAATCAAGTAAGCTGTCGCCTATATATCAACAAAGGAGATTTTCGATTTGACGATATCACCTCAAGCGCCGGACTGACCACGAATGTGTGGTGTACAGGTGTAAGTATAGTGGATATCAATCAAGATGGTTTTGATGATATTTATATATGTGTTTTTGGCAAGGATCTAATCACTCCGACGAAAAATCTTTTATTTATAAATCAACAGGATTTAACTTTTAAAGAAGCTGCTGACTCATTTGGAATAGCCGATACAGGATATTCTACGCAGGCTGCGTTTTTCGACTATGATCGGGATGGTGATCTCGATATGTATCTCACCAACTATTTGTTAAGTTCAAAGAACACCAATACCATTGTACCAAGAGATAGAAGCGGTCGCTCGCCAGCCAACGATCGACTCTACCAGAACCAATCAAAAAACGCGCAAACTACTTATCCAGCTTTCATAGATGTAACTCTATCAGCCGGAATCAAAGAAGATGGATATGGTCTGGGATTATCCATAAGTGATTTTAACAATGATGGTTGGCCTGATGTATATGTAGCTAATGATTTTGTGTCTAATGATCTATTGTGGTTAAACAATGGTGACGGTACTTTCTCCAATTATATTGATAAGGCATTAAAACACCAAAGCTACTCGAGTATGGGATCCGATGCTGCTGACATCAACAATGATGGCTGGCCTGAAATCATGACGCTTGACATGCTGCCAGAATACAATGAGCGAAAGAAAACCACTTTTAGTTTTATGAACTACGACCGCTATGAAGCCGAAAGAGCCATGGGCTACGAGCCGGAATTTATGAGAAATATGTTACAACTAAACAATGGAACTAGGTGGATAAACAAAATCAAAACTCCGTTTTTTAGTGAAATTGGCTTTTATGCAGGCATCGAAGCTACCGATTGGAGTTGGAGTGTCTTACTCGCAGATTTTAACAATGATGGTTGGAAGGATATGCATATTACAAATGGAATAGGTAGAGATTTTATCAATGCCGATTTTCTTGAATTCAGCCAGGAAGTTTTCAAAAGCAGTCTCCCTCGCACAGAGCAAGAGAAAATAATCAGAAATAAATTAAGCTCTTTAAATCACATCAATCTGAAGAACTATCTATACATTAATAACAAAAATCTGACTTTTACAAATGAGGCTACCAATAGTGGAATCGGAAAGCTTTCTATGTCTAACGGAGCTGTGTATGCTGACCTTGATAATGACGGCGATTTAGATCTGGTGGTCAATAATATAAGCAGCGAGGCTTTTGTATATAAAAATAATACCAATCAGAAAAACAAACCACTTAGCGTGCATTATTTAAGCATCAGATTAAAGGGTGATGATCTCAACAAACAAGGTTTCGGCACAAAAGTATTGCTCTATACCGATCAGCAAGTACTGTACCAGGAGCAAAACCCAGTAAGAGGTTATTTTTCAAGTGTAGACCAGCAATTAAATTTTGGGTTGGGCAGCCAAAAGTATATTGATTCACTTTGCGTTATTTGGCCCGATGGCTTTACACAATCACTATATGGTTTGACTACCGACACTACCATAAATCTATTTTGGAAAAACGCAACACCAAAAACATCAGCGAAGACAACTAATCCCGGTACTATTTTTAATGAAATTACATCGACTTCACAGATTAATTATAAACATGTTGAATACCCATTCAATGATTACAATATTCAAAGATTAGCTCCTCAAAAATATTCACAACAAGGTCCGCATATTGCCGTAGGAGATATAAATAATGATGGATTAGAGGACTTTTTTATTGGGGGCGCTATCAATTTTTCTGGCGAGATTTTTACTCAACAAAATGGACAAAAATTTACCTCATCTCAACTAATAGACAGCCAGAAAATGGAAGAGGATATTGATTGTATTTTTTTTGATGCTGACAATGATCAGGATCAGGATCTTTTAATCACCGGTGGGGATATACAATATAGCGAAAACTCAATAAATTATAAGCCCAGACTATACCTAAATGATGGTGAAGGTCATTTCACGCTCCAAGCTTATGCCATTCCAGATTCAATCAAAACGATTGCAAGTTGTGTCTCCTCTGCAGATTTTGACGGAGATGGCGACCAGGATCTTTTTATTGGTGGACGCGTCTCCAAGTCATATCCGATGGCACCTAGAAGCTTTTTTTTACAAAACAATAAAGGTGTTTTTACGGATGTCACTTCAAAGATCTGTCCTGAACTATTACATCCAGGCATGGTCACAGCTGCTGTGTGGACGGACTTTGATAACGACCACCAGATCGATTTGGTCCTTGCTGGCGAATGGATGCCCCTTAGATTTTTTAAAAACAATCAAGGCCTTCTCAGCGAAATCACCACATCAACAGGCCTCCAGCAAATGTATGGAATGTGGCGCAGCCTGATTGCCTCCGATATTGACAACGATGGGGACATGGACTTTGTGGCTGGCAATTTGGGTTTAAATTGTCCATATAGAGTAAGTACTTCCGAGCCAATGCAGCTTTTCGCAACGGACTTAGATGGAAATGGAAGCATGGATCCTATTATGTTTTATTTTATAAAAGAAAATGAGGACAAAAAACAATCATTTCCGTCTATTAACAGGAATCAATTTGCGGAGCAAGTGTCCTCAATAAAAAAAAGATATCTGTTACACAAGGACTTTTCAAATGCTTCCTATTTGGATATATTTAAAGGAGTGAAAAACCATAATATTGAAAAACTATATTGTGATGAAACCAGGAGTTGCATATTCGAGAACCTGGGAAACGCTAAATTTCTAAAACGTATATTACCAAAAGAAGCTCAGTTCTCTCCAATAAACACTATCCTCTGCCTCGATGTTGACAATGATGGTTTTAAAGACTTGTTGCTGGCAGGCAATGAATATCAGACTGAAGTCAAATCCGGCAGATATGATGCTTCCTATGGATGCTATTTAAAAGGAGGCCAAAACCTTTCTTTTGAAACAATCCGACCAATTGAAAGTGGATTTATAGTGGATGGTGATGTAAAAGACTTAGCCTTAATTCATTTAGCCAATGGAGAAAAAATAATACTGGTGGCAGCGAATAATGATTCTCTAACCGCGTTGCGAATAGGCAACCTGCCGATACCTATTACACCACAACCACGTGCCCATAAATAACAATGTAAAAGTTACCACGATGGTGCAATTCTTCAAGCCTAACTTTTCTGCTCAATTTCTTCTTTAAGTTATCAGTTATCAACTTATCTTATTTTTGGCCATTATTATAATATTTTCAGAGGAATTTGAATATACAAAATATATGTCGGCACTTCAATATTATACAAAAATATCCTGTGCTGAATTCAAGATTTAAGTCTTAGATTTTACTATCAAATCAATATCAAAGACATTCTTAGATTGTACAAGAAAAAAAATGCACTTTGAAGGCTATGTTGTTTCTTTACAATCGATTATATTTATGAACAATTTAACTCTGCAACCCCTTATATTTTAATAAAACCTGAAAATATAAAACTTTGAATATGAATAAACTTAGATGTATGATTACTTGCATCCTGATATGCTCCTTAGCATTTCTGCATGCTCAGACCATCACCGGTACTATTAAATCCGGATCAGATGGTGGAACTCTACCTGGTGTTTCAATATTGGTAAAGGGTACCAATATTGGCACTGTATCCGACATGGATGGCAATTTTAGCCTCCAAGCAGCACCACAAAGTACTTTGATATTCTCCTACATTGGCTACCTGACACAAGAAATAGCTATTGGGAGTCAAACCGTTTTGGATGTGACTATGTCTGAAAGCGCAGAGAGCCTGGACGAAATAGTCGTAACCGCCCTGGGCATACGTAAAGAAGCCAAAAAGCTCGGATACGCCACCAGTACTGTGTCCAAAGAACTTGTCACTGAAAACCGTTCTTCAAACTTCATAAATACCCTTCAGGGCAAAATAGCCGGGGTCAATATCTCTGCTTTGGGGACTGGACCCGCCGGGACCTCCAAAATCCGCATTCGGGGTCAATCTTCGATCTCTGGCCAAAACAACCCTTTGATCGTAGTCAATGGTATTCCAATAGACAATAGCAATTTTGGTACTAACCCCGGAAACGCATCTTCTGATAATTCTATTGGCGTGCGCGGCGGCGGAAACACCTCTGACGGAGGAGATGGATTGTCAAGTATCAATCCAGACGACATCGAAAGTATGACCATATTAAAAGGTGCTACGGCGGCAGCGCTTTATGGATCCCGCGCTAAAGATGGGGTCATCATGATCACCACCAAAACCAGAGGTACAGGCAAAGGTATTGGTGTAACTTTTAACACCAACTATACCAATGAAACCCCACTGGACTTTACAGACTTTCAATATGAATATGGCCAGGGTGAAAACGGTGTCCGACCGACTAGTCCAAATCCAACTTCTGGCCAATGGTCATTTGGCGAAAAATTTGCACCCGGTATGACCCAGGTTTTGTTTGGTGGTGTGACCGTCCCTTATGAACCAGTATATAACAGAATCAGGGATTTTTATAGAAATGGCTCAAACTTTGCCAATACAGTGACCTTGTCATCAGGAGGAGACAAAGGAGGGTTCAACCTGTCCTTTGCCAATAATGACAACAATGGTATCGTCCCTAACAATACATTTAATCGTAAAACTTTCAATATGGGATTTGCTTATGATCTCTCTTCGAAGCTTAGTTTTACAGGTACGGCCAATTATTCCAAAGAATACAACAGAAATCCTCCCAATATTGCCAACCAGGACAATTCAATCCCTACTACCATCTATAACCTGGCCAATTCAATGCCTCTTAGTGTTCTGGATGAAAACAAATACGATGCCGACGGCAATGAATATGTATACTCCAGGTTCAGGAATAGAACCAATCCATATTTTACCCTTGCAGAACAGTTTCAAAATATTCGGAGGGACAGGTTATTTGGGAACCTCAATTTGAAGTACGATATTCTTCCCTGGCTATACGTACAAGGGCGTGTAGGACAAGACTATTGGTCACGTGATCAGGATTATAACAATTTTCCGACTGGTCAGGCTTCTCTGGCTACCGCTCCGGCAGGATTCGTCAATGGTGTATATACCCAGGAATCCAGAAGATTCAGGGAGACAAATGCTGATATTTTGATTGCTGCCAACAGGAAATTTGGCAATTTCGGAATCGATATAAACGCAGGAGGCAATCAAATGTATCGACGCTCGGATCTCAATAGTACCCAGGTCACTGACTTTATAGTGCGTGGGCTCTATACCGTTGGCAATGGTAGAGTAAAAGATCCAATTTACGGCTTGTCAGAGCGGGCGGTCAACTCAGTTTATGGATCAGCAGAGTTGTCATACAAAACTTTTCTTTACATCAATGGTACCTTACGAAATGATTGGTTTTCGACCCTTTCTCCTGCTAATAGGAGTATCCTATACCCTTCTGTATCAGGTAGTTTTGTATTCTCAGAAGCTATGGGTAATCTACCATCCTGGTTGACTTTTGGTAAGATCAGGGCAGCATATGCAGAGGTAGGGAGTGATACGGATGTATCTCCCTATTCCAATAACCAATTTTACTCCGTCAATGGCAACCTGTTTCCCAATCCTTCCGGAGCAGCACAGCCTGTGGCAGGACCTTCCAGTCTGACTTTGCCCAATGCCAACCTAAAGCCAATGCGGGCTTCTGAGAAAGAGATTGGTCTTGAATTAAAAATGTTTAATAACAGGGTCGGCTTAGACTTTGCAGTATATCAAAAAATCACTGAAGATCAAATTGTCTCCGCTCAAACTTCAGATGCTTCAGGTTACACCAACACACTTATCAACAGCGGTAGAAGTCGTACCAACGGTACAGAAATGTTGGTCAATCTGGTTCCTGTCAAAAGTGGATCATTCCAATGGGATATTACTTTTAACGGTTCTTATAATAAAACCAAAGTGCTCAAACTGCTCACAGAAACACCTGGCGAACGCATCACTGTAGGCACACACGTGTTCAATGGCGAGCTGAGGCAGGTAGTCGGAGAGGAAATGGGTCAGATCTATGGATTTGGATATAAAAGAGATGCACAGGGAAGAATAGTTTTTGGTGGCAATGGAATTGCTCAAAGGACTTCCGATCTGATCTCCTTTGGATCTGCCCTGCCAAAATGGACAGGTGGTATCAACAATGGATTTAAATATAAGGACCTTTCCGTTTCTTTTCTGATAGACTTTAAATTGGGCAATATGATGCTCTCAGGCACTAATTTTAATCTTACCAGACACGGTTTGCACAAACAAACATTGGCTGGTCGTGAAGGTATCATCGGTGTTGGTGTTAATGATAAAGGTGAACCGAATACTGTAAAAGCCAATATTCAACCGTATTGGGAAGTAGTACGATCACTGGCTTTGATCGAACCAATAGTATATAATGGTGGTTATTGGAAACTCCGCCAGATCACCGCAGGATATGACCTGGCCCATCTCCTACCGGGTTCGTCCCCTATCAAAGGCATGAAGCTGAGTCTTGTCGCCAATAATGTATTGATGCTCAAAAAATGGGTACCCAATATTGATCCAGAATCATTTGGCTATTCCTCTGACAATTTGGTTGGCATGGAATCTACCGGCTTACCTACCACCAGGAGTATAGGCTTTAACCTCAATGTAAAATTCTAAAAATCAGACTGACATGAAAAATTCAATAAAATATATCTTACTCATATTTACATTAATTGCAGTCTCTTGTGACAAAGGATTTGATGATCTTAATATCAATAAGACGGCAGCTACGGCTATCAATCCGGCATTTATACTCAACAATGCGGTAATTAATACTTCTTTTACTAACAATCAATTGATCCTGGAAGTAGGAATCGTCCAGCAGATGGTATCGCCCAATTCTGGCGTACTGACCGGTGCCAATTTTAATCAAGACAACCGTGATGCCACTGCTGCCAACTGGCAACGATACTATCGATCAGTCATCCGGTACACAGCAGATGTAATCAACCAAACTACCGAACTGCCTAATCGAAGCAACCTTCGTAATATGGCCAGAATACTCCAAGCGTTTGCTTTTATGGTATTGACAGACACTTATGGAGATGTCCCTTATTTTGAAGCAGGTAAAGGCTATATAGAACAGATTGCTTCGCCAGTATATGATGCACAGCAAGCCATATATAGTGATATCATCAAAGAATTGACGGAAGCCAGTGCTGCCTTAGATGCCAGCAAGACCATAGAGACTGCTGATGTATTGTTTGGAGGTGATATAGCCAAATGGCGAAAATTTGGCAATTCACTGCTACTCCGTGCGGGTTTGAGATTAGTCAAGGCTGATGCAGGGCTTGCCCAATCAACAGTACAAAAAGCGATTGCGGGGGGCATAATGACTTCCAATGCAGACAATGCTTTTATCAAGCACGATCCTAACTATACCAACGCTTGTGGACAGTGGATGAACTCTACAGAAGCCAATAACGCCTACCTGGGTAAACCCTTTGTAGACTATCTTAAAAACAACAATGATCCTCGTTTAAAGGCTATAGCCAATCGTTATGTCGGAGCCAAGTCAGGTCCTGAGCAAACCGCTGCCAAGTCTGTTACGGATCCATCTGTGCAAATAGGCATGCCATTTGGATATGACAACAATTCGATCAAAACAGCGGTCGCGGCAGATGGCCTGGCAAGTTTTTATGACTATAGTCAGTGTGATCGGTTTAGATTTGGCAAAAATACTGCACCGATGTTTTTGGTGACTTATTCTCAAACTTCGTTATTATTGGCTGAAGCTATTCAGAGGGGTTGGACCTCAGGATCGGCTGCAGATGCATTCAAAAATGGTATCAAAGCCAATATGGAAGAGGCTGCTGCTCATGACGCTGGCTCTGCCATCGCTGCCAGTGCTATAGATGCCTATCTTGCAGCCAATCCGTATGATGCGGCAAAAGGGTTAGAACAGATCAATACTCAATATTGGGTATCTTCTTTCCTCAATGGACCGGAAGCATTTGCCAATTTTAGGAGAAGTGGATTTCCTGCTCTGGCACCAAATCCTTTTCCTGGAAAAGCGATCAAAGGAAATTTCATCAATAGATTGACCTATCCCAATTCTGAAATTTCAGTCAATAGTACCAATGTTCAAGCTGCTATAGCCAGACAAGGTGCTGATGACCTGGATACAAAAGTATGGTGGCATAAATAAAAAATCTGAATAAACGAATTCCGTAAATTGTGACAGCCGATCCGCAAGGGTCGGCTGTTTTTGTTTGAAGATTAGGGTCGGGTGTAATAGTTTATTCATCCATCCCTTCATCTCCCTCAGCAGTCTTGCTGCTGCCTACCAACATAAGATTGATTGTATTGATTTCTGCTGGGGTAAAATAACGCCACTTGCCAGGAGGAATTCCAGTCAATGTCATACTCATAATACGAATCCTTTTCAATGATTGTACATTGTACCCAAGCACTTCGCACATTCTGCGTATCTGGCGATTGAGTCCTTGTACCAGGATGATTCTAAATCGGGTATCAGTCTCTTGTTTGACAAAACATTTCTTTGTGTAGATCCCCAATATCCTAACTCCATTGCGCATGTGCTGGATAAATTCCGGAGTGATGGGTTTATCCACAGTGACAATGTATTCTTTTTCGTGATTATTGCCAGCCCTCAGTATTTTATTGACTATATCTCCATCGTTGGTTAAAAAAATCAGTCCTTCACTTCGTTTGTCCAGTCTGCCGATTGGAAAGATCCTGGTTTTAAAATTGACATAGTCTACGATATTGGATTTGTCTTTGACATCAGTGGTACAGGTGATCCCCTTTGGTTTGTGTAGCGCCAGGTAAATCCGCTCCTTCTTTTTCCTGATCGGCTCACCATCCACCCTTACTTCGTCACCTTCAGAGACTCTATTTCCTTTGGTGGCATCCTGACCATTGACGGTGACACGGCCTTGTTCAATATATCTGTCTGCCTCTCTTCGGCTACAATACCCGCTGTTGCTGATGTATTTATTAAGACTGATTTCCATATGAAAACAAAGATAGTGTGAGGATGTTAGAGTTTTGGGAAATTGGATTGCAAGGCAGAGGCAATCCTACAGGTCTGCACAGCGGCGGATAGGGTTATCTGCGCGAAAAGCCATAAGGCGAAGCACATCGGTAGGAAGCAATTCAACAAAGATATCAGAAAGCGGTCGGACAGCAGCAAACCTCGAACGGCAGAAGCAAACCTACAAGTTGATCTGCACGCAAAGCAGGGCGGCAAACCTCGTAGGTTGCTTCTGGACTTAACCCCAACTTCTTGCTTTATTTCAATATCTCGTTAATACTGACGATTTTTGCAGTCCAATCCTAATCCTATGAATACATTCGCAGATCTTAACCTTCCCAAACCTTTAGCGAATGCAATGGTTGATCTTGGTTTTGAAAAACCGACGCCAATACAAGTAAAGTCATATCCGGTGATCCTGGCTGGAAAGAATATGGTAGGTATAGCACAGACCGGTACTGGTAAGACCTTGGCCTATATGCTACCCTTATTGCGTGATCTGAAGTTTTCAAAGCTGGTCCATCCAAAAATATTGATCCTGGTACCTACCCGTGAGTTAGTGATCCAGGTGGTACAACAAATCAATGCCTATGCAAAATATATGCAAGTCAGGGTGTTGGGCGTCTATGGTGGTACTAATATATCTACGCAAAAAATAGCCGTTGCGAAAGGGATGGACATCCTGGTAGCGACTCCCGGCAGGTTGTATGATCTGGCTCTGTCTAAAGCAGTCAAGTTAAACGAAATAAAAAAATTGGTGATCGATGAGGTCGATGTCATGCTGGACCTTGGATTTCGATTTCAACTAAGCAATATCTTCGAACTGATGCCGGAAAGGAGACAAAATATTATGTTTTCTGCGACCATGACAGATGAGGTAGAAGCATTAATAGATAATTATTTTATTGCTCCTGAAAAAATATCAATCGCTCTGAGTGGAACAAGATTAGAAAACATTCAGCAACAATGTTATCATGTCGCTAATTTTTACACCAAAGCCAATTTATTACGACAACTTCTTGAAGATAAAAAAGAATTCAGGAAGGTATTGGTCTTTGTGACTGGCAAAAAAAATGTAGAGTTATTATACGCGGCACTGGAAGAGACCTATGCTTCGGAAATGGGCCTCATTCATACTGATCGATCCCAAAATAACAGAATAGCCGCCATCAGGCTATTTGATAACGGTATGCATCGAATATTGATCACCACCGATGTGATGGCGCGTGGCCTGGACCTCGAAACCATTAGTCATGTGATCAGTTTTGACACACCCAATTTTCCGGAAAATTATATACATCGGATAGGTAGATCCGGGCGTGCTGAGAAACAAGGCAAATCAATCTTGTTTTATACAGATAAAGAGGAAGCTGCAAAAACAGAAATCGAAAAACTGATGTCCCACAAAATCGAATTGATGGAGATGCCTCCGGCAGTAGAAATCTCAAAAGAACTCACCCCAGACGAAAGGCCCAGGGCTTTCGACACCCCTGTCTCTTTTCGCCATGACGAAAAACTCCTCAAACCGGGGTTTCATGAAAAGAAAAAGAAAAATGTCAAAACTAATCTTGGAGGATCTTATAAATTTGAAATCGCCAGGAAATATAAAAAGCCTAAGACCAGAGGGGATAAGTTTAAGAAGAAATAAATTCTTTAGCCTGGCATACAGGTGACCTTTTAGCCTGGGGAGTATTGCATTTCAAGTAGAAAACAAGTCTGATAAAAAAGGTCTAAGTTCTTTAAGCTATTTTTGCGTCTTCATCTATACCATAAGATCAATTTATCTTGATGCGATTATTAGAAAAAGCTATCATCCTATTTGAAAAGACCAAGATCCTTGTAAAATCCAAATTTGATGTAGTAGATAATGAACGATTAAAGAAGAATTTGCTCAATGCCCTGCCATTCTGGTTGGGTGCTCTGCTATCCGGAGGACTAGCCGTACTGTATGCCAAGTTATTTTCTTTGGCAGAAGCCGGGACTCACTTACTTTTCGATCAATTTAAATGGGCGTTTTTTGTAGTCACTCCTGCTTGTTTTGTCTTGGCCTGGTGGCTGGTAGTCAAGTATGCCCCTTATGCCAGGGGTAGTGGTATACCACAAGTGACCGCTGCTATTGAACTCGCCAACCCGAAACAAAATATCCTTATTGACCACTTACTAAGTCTTCGTATACTTTTTATCAAAATATGTTCAAGCCTGATCATGGTACTTGGAGGAGGAGCCATCGGCCGCGAAGGACCAACCATCCAGATATCAGCGGCTATATTCAAAAAAATCAACGATCTATTACCAGAATGGTATCCCAAAATTTCAAAAAGAAATATGCTGGTGACAGGAGCTGCCTCCGGATTGGCAGCTGCATTTAATACACCATTGGGCGGTATCGTTTTTGCCATAGAAGAACTTACCAAAACACATTTTAGCCTTTTTAGATCAGCCTTGCTTACTGGTGTGATTATAGCGGGACTTACCGCGTTAAACTTTTTAGGTCCCTATTTATACCTGGGGTATCCAGATTTAAAAAATCTCTCCTTTTGGTTGTTAGTCATGGTCATTCCACTTGCGCTGGTCACGGGTTATGCTGGCAATGGAATGGGCCATATTATTTTATCTGTCTTCAAAAAAAAGCAGCAACTCAAGAAAAGATCTCACAAAATATTATATGTGATCATATGTGGTTTGATATTGGCAGCCACAGCTATATTTCTGGAGAGAGGGGCATTTGGTTCTGGAAAGGAACTCATGATCTCTACCCTATTTACAGACCACAAGTCTGTGAGCTGGTATCTGCCTATCGTACGGATTGTCGGGCCTATTCTATCATTTACCACTGGAGCAGCCGGGGGCATTTTTGCACCTTCCCTGAGTGCCGGGGCAAGCATAGGTGCTTTATTTGCTGAGTTATTTAACCTATCCTCCTCCGATACCAATCTAATGATCTTGTGTGGCATGACCGGCTTTTTATCCGGAGTGACCAGGAGCCCATTTACATCCTCTATCCTGGTATTGGAAATGACCAATAGCCATACCGTTATATTTTATATCATGTTGACAGCACTCCTCGCCAATCTATTTGCTACCATCTCCGGCAAACATTCTTTTTATGACCAATTAAAAATCCAATATCTACAGGAGATCACCCATGGACACGAACCACATGAAATCAGTGATGAAACAGAAGCACCCAATCAGCCTTAAGGCTATTTAATGCCAGCATAATAATCCAGGATCTTATTTCGGAAGGCTATTTCATACTTAGCAGCAATAAGTTGATTTTGAGCACGATCCAAATTATTTTTAACAATAAGATATTCAACTGAATGAATAGCACCCGCATTAAATCTGGCTTCTGTCACACGAAAAGATTCCGAAAAAGCACTAACCTGGGATTGAATAACCTTATATCGTTCTGTGGCATTGGTTTGCATTAATCTAGCTTCTTCTATTTTTTGTTGGACAAAAGTCCTGGCATACTCAGTATTGACTTTTGCAAGCTCAATGGCATTTTCCGCCTTCCTGGTATTGGAACGCACTCTGGCATTATCCAGGATTGGTATGTTTAATGACAAATAGGTCGCATAATTAAAATTGTTTGATAATTGTTTTGGATACCCTACTTTATCGCCCTGAAGGCGGTATGCACTGGAATAATTTGATCCAAAATCGGCCCCCAAACCAAAACTAGGATAGCGTTCAGCTTTGGCTGCAAGGAGGGATGCTTCTGCACTTTTTATTTGAAACTCACTGGATTTTATCAGAGCATGTTGTGAATACGCCTGATCAAAATTAGAATTACCAAAAGCTAACTGATCTATCGCTTCGATACTTGCATCTGTGGTCACTTCCAGGCTTTCCTGATATGGAATATTCATTAATTGCGAAAGTACCAGCTTAGAGGTTTTGATGGCTTGCAGGGCATCCAAACTATTCATTTGATCCAAGGCATATTGACCCTGCATATCTGAATATAGATTGGGTAAGACAGCACCCTGATCGTTTAAATTTTTAAGTCGATTGAGCTGCTCCAGGGTAGTCAATTCCTGTTGAGCAGACCTGGCAGCTAACTCTTTATTATTAAGTACCTGGAGATAAGCCAGTGTGACTTGAAGTTGCAAATTATCCTGTTCATTTTTTAAAGTCCAGCGAGAGGCTTCTTCAGCATATTGATATTGTTTGATAGATTGTTTTGTACTTCCAGCCTGCCATAACAGTTGAAATGCCTGGGCAGAGAATCCGCCCCTGGTGATTCGCTCATTGATAAAATCATTGGTTGATGGATCGATCGATCGTCCAAAATTCAAACCATGGCCAAAGCCTGCGCTAGCACTAGGCAGTTTAAAGGCGGTGGCACGATCCACATCTATACCAGCGTCTTTTAATCTAATATCGGTAGATCGTACCAATTGGCTATTGTGCAATGCCGTGGAAATACATTCCTCTAACGAATAAGTTTTTTGACAGAACCCCTTCACAAAGGTCAGTACTAAAAAACCTAAAATCAAAAATTTATTAATATTCATGTGTTATTAAAATTGCTTCAATTAATTATTTAACCTGCCATCCAACAATTCTACTATTCTGGTACCGTAGGTGGCGTTTTTTTCCGAGTGGGTCACCTGGATGATGGTCACACCCTGTTCATTCAGTTCTTTGAATATGGTCATGATCTCTTCGCCTTGTTTGCTATTGAGGTTGCCGGTGGGTTCATCAGCCAGGATCAGTTTGGGCTTGGCTATCAATGCTCTTGCGATACCGACTAACTGCTGTTGGCCTCCACTCAATTGATTGGGGAAAAGGTCTTTCTTTCCCACAATATTGAATCTATCCAGCATATCTCCTACCAATGCTTTGCGCTCTCCACCCTTCACATCCTGATACAAAAGCGGGGTCTCAATGTTCTCGTAAACTGTGAGTTCGTCGATAAGATGGTAAGCTTGAAAAACGAAGCCTATATATTGTTTGTAAAGTTGAGTACGTTGTCTTTCTTTCATTTTATGGACTTCTTCATGCAGAAATTTATATTCGCCTTCATCAAAGCCGTCTAACATACCTATCACATTGAGCAAGGTAGTTTTACCTGAACCTGAAGGCCCCATAATAGACACAAATTCACCCTCTTCAATATTTAGAGAAAGGTCTCTGAGTATAAAATTTCTCGCTCCCCCGACATTAACCCATTTGAATATATTTTTTAAGCTGATCATTTTAGTATTTTATTGTTTGATTTAAAAATGAATATAAAGAAATAATTTTAAGGCCTAATTAAATTTAAAAGGTATACAATTATATTTGGTACTATCATTTATTCTCCTTCGCTGGAGGTCCTTCCCAAAGCACCTGTTCGATCATCCATTTGTCATTATCTTTGCTCAACAATACATAATCTATCCCCCACCATGCATAAACCTTGCCGGCAGCAGTCTTTTCTTGAATGTCAAGCACAATTACTTTTTTAGGAGCATCCTGTTTAGATCGGAAGAGCGTCGTGTAGGGAAAGAGTGT
>OBID01000168.1_pt1 | contig 29323 bp, 18 predicted proteins | sample 1519781 | NCBI WGS metagenome assembly OBID01 (sample SAMEA3991478, study PRJEB22521) | metagenome | biome: anthropogenic terrestrial biome; feature: sewage plant; material: sludge | place: Sweden | collected 2012-09-26 | reverse complement strand
GTCTTCTACAACGAATACAATTACGGCAATGGCAGGACAAGGGATTGGAGTAGTAGGCGTGGTGGCTCTCAATCAATGCGGATCATCGGACACTTCTTCCCTTAATATTTCTCCCGCTGGGAGGCCTTTATCACCTTTGGGGATCTCAGGACGGGATTCTGTGTGTGTAAACAGCCTCACGGTTTATAAGATAGATAAAGTACCGGGGGCGAGCTCTTATACCTGGACACTTCCTCCTGGATGGACCGGGGCCTCGAGTCTTGATACCATATCCGCCATGGCCGGCTCCAATAGTGGCACAATATCAGTAGTTGCAAACAATGTCTGTGGTGCCTCAGCTCCCAGTACCATGACAGTCCATACTACCAATCTGCCTGGACAGCCTTCCATCATCTCCGGGCCGGATACTTTATGTCCTAATAGCCTGGGATTGTTTAGTGTTGTATCTGCCAACGATTTATCCGCCTATAGCTGGATCTTACCCAATGGGTGGAATGGTAGCTCTCAAACCAATACTATTACAGCCAGAGCTGGCAATAACGGAGGAATCTTAACGGTAATAGCCAGCAATGTCTGTGGATTTTCACCGATCAGAACATTGACCACAACCGTGTCTATTAAGGTCTTGCCAGGGGTGATAGAAAAGATTACCGGACTGGATACCTTATGTGTTAATAGCAATGCCATATTTACAGCCAAACCATCGATAGGGGCTACTTCCTATACCTGGACATTACCAGATGGGTGGTCTGGGACTTCTTCTACCAATTCAATCACCGCAATAGCCGGCTCCTCTGGTAATATCTCAGTCATAGCCAATAATCAATGTGGTTCTACTCAGCCAAAGACATTTGCGGTGACCACCAAGTCTCCTCCACCAGGTATCAGTTTTATTATCGGAAAATCCACCGTGTGTAAAGCGAGTACTAATTTATTCAATGCGAGTGCGGTGCAGGGCGCCAGTTCTTATACCTGGTCCCTGCCTCCAGGGTGGTCTGGAATGTCCACAACCAATTTTCTCAATGCAATATCTGGAAATACCAGTGGAGATATCTCAGTCACAGCCAATAATGCTTGTGGATCATCGTCCCCATTTATATTTCCGGTAGCTACAGAGCAAATCAATACTTCTATTTCGATCACAGGCATTACATTGGTTTCGAATAGTATTGGGGCTACTTATCAGTGGCTGGATTGTTTTGACAATTCTAAAATCACGGGGCAGACCAGCCAGGTATATACGCCTGCCCAAAGTGGCACCTATGCGGTTATCATTTCAAGAAATGGTTGTGTGGATACTTCTGCTTGTATTATGCTTTCTACAGTAAGTACTACTACCTCGTTAAATGAATTAGGAATCAAAATTTTCCCTAACCCTGCCCGATCTTTCTTTAGCGTCGAAATGCAACAAAACCACCCGGCTACTATAGAAATCATCGATGCACTTGGCAGAAAGGTTATGATCAGGGACTTGAAATTTCCTTTGCTTAGGTTTGATGTGACTTCCCTTCCTAAAGGCATTTACTTTGCTAATTTCAAAGTAAGCAACCAGCAGGTTACGCAAAAATTGTTGATCCTGTAGCAATTTTACTAAAACTGATTTTATTTGAATATAATTTGTATTCAACCTCTATCCACAGCAGTTAGTCATTTTTCATGCTCCATATTAAGCTGGACGCTGTCAAGCACAAAGCCAATTATTTAACAGCGATTTTTTTTTACCATCAAGGGTAAAGTGGTGGCTATCTTGCTTATGTCGTCCTGATCAGTGAATACTGCCATTTCACTGAGTTGTAACGAAGAAATTTTTTAATCCAACCAGGATACTTTGTACTGCATAAGAAGCCAGGATAAGCCCCATAATCTTGCTGATGACGGAAATCCCATATTCGCCAATTCTTTTTTGAATAATATTGGCAGCCAATAATATGAACATAGTGATTATAATAACCAACGCGACCAACAGGGTAGTTACTGACTGTTGGGTAAAAGTATAAAGGTGATTATCTGTAAGGAGTACTACTGCCATAATAGCACCAGGTGATGCAATAGAGGGTATTGCAACCGGAAAAATGGTGACATGCTTATAATCCCGGATAAGGTGTTTTTCTGACTCAGGTTTGCCTTCTCCAAATATCATAGTGAGGGCAAATAAAAATAAAATAACGCCCCCTGATATTTGAAAAGCATCCAGGGTGACATCCATGCCTTCCAGGATCAGCTGACCTACTACAATAAAAAACAAAAGAATTAAAAATGCGACGATAGATGCTCTGATGGCTACTTTTCTTTTTTCGTGTGGATTAAAATGTTTGGTTGCTTCCAGATATACAGGAACAGATCCTAAAGGGTCGATGACCGCTATGAGGAAAAATATTTTGGTAATAATGTCAGTAGTCATATCAGGATTAATGTTAATTTAAAATTTTGTCTAAATTAGGAGACCATTGCTTTTTGTGTGATGTATTGCATTATTTGTGTAGCGCACGTTAATGCCTGTGCAGCCATGGGGTCGTTAAATAGTACCTGTATGGGACCTTCACCAAAGTATAATCCATCTGAAACAATAAATGAAATCCTGACTTTGCCGGTTGGAGGGCAGGGCAATCTGGGTTTGTCCCATGGTCCTATTTTGTTTACAATTTTTTCACCTTCAGAAAAGAAATCAGCTATGAGTTGATCTGAGGTCGTATCTCTTGCGTCCCAGATCAATATTTTACCTGTGTGATTGATATATCGGGCAGATCCATCCCGGTATGCTGCAAGCACATCGAGTCCACTATCAAGACCGATTTCAACGATAATGGCCAGTAATTCTTTATAAGCTAATTTTATGTTTGAACTGCTTAGCCTGTTTTGAGCAAGGTTCTTAATCCTGGTTTCTACATTGGTGTCTTCAAGGACGGATCTAATCTCTGTTTCAGTAGAATGATCATCAAAAATTACATTCCATGGACATTGACCTGCGTCGTCTACACCTGCTTGATAAAGGTCCGGATTATCACAGAATAATAATTGATAAAGATTATTGGTGGAATGTTCCAGGTAAGGACCATCGGATTTATGGGAAGAATTAAAATTTTCCAAAATAAATATTTTTGATATTATTAGAAGGCAGGCAAGTTAAGCAACAAGCATCTTTTGCATAAGACTTTAGCTTAATAATTAATCAAATTTTACCCCCCTGAAACTGATGTAGGGCATGTTTGTTGGATGAACGGCCAACACTTTAACCTCTAGCGTACCCGGTGAATGGCTATATAATCACACAGTGCTTAAATCTATCGGCAGTTTATACCATCGCTTCTTAGTAAGATTAAATATAGCATTTCCAAGAGCCGGTGCAATCGGAGGGAGTCCTGGTTCGCCTACACCGCCTGGTTTTTCAAGATTTTCAATTATATGGATCTCAACCTGGGGCATTTCGGAGATACGCATGACCTGGTATTGATGATAATTGGTCTGATCACATTTGCCTTGCGTAAAGGTGATGCCCCCTTTGACGGCGGCTGATAATCCCATGGCAATGTTGCCCTCGGTCTGGGCTTTGACATTGTCAGGATTGACATATTGTCCACAATCGAGGACTGAGTATACTTTGACGATCTTTATGACATCATTTGTTTTGGTGATTTCGACCAAGGCTGCACCCATCGTCTCAAAGGATCGGAACATTGCCATTCCTCTGGCATGACCTGTGGGCAGGGGATTGGCTTTGTTTAGTTCAGCAATTTTTTCGAGGACTTTGAGATCGCGGGGAGATCTGCTCAATAGTTGCCTTCGGGCTTCTATGGGATCGATGCCTGCTTTTTGGGCCATCTCGTCGATGAAACATTCCTGGCCCCAGGCAAAATTGGAGGCATACACAGACCTCCACCATAAGATAGGTATCGGGGTCTTGATCCTGCTGTAAGAAAGATGATGTACCCTAAAGCCATATTTATGATTTTCTTTACTGAGTTCGCCTGACAACCAATTGTCTGCCTGGTAGGGCATGATGGAATTCCAGTGTTGTCCCTGGATAGATTCGCCTATGGCATGATGGCTTAGAGCAGCCAATCGATTATTTTCTCCAATGACGCCACGCATTTTGCTGAGCATAGCCGGTCTGAACGGCCCCTGGGTCATATCTTCTTCCCGGGACCAGATGAGTTTGACAGGAGCTTTAACCTGGCGGGAAATATCGATTGCTTCCTTCATAAAATCCATATAGGCTTTGCGACCAAATGAGCCTCCAAGTAGCTCGGAGTGCATAATGACTTTGTCAGAAGCAATATTTAAAAACTTCGCAGTTTCTTCCACAGCACCATCGGGGCCTTGGATAGGGGCCCATACCTCTACACTGCCATCTTCTTTGACATGTGCAGTCGTATTGACAGGTTCTATGGCAGCATGGGCAAGGAAAGGAGTCTCATAGGTAGACTCGAGTTTTTTGTCTGAGGCAGCATAAAACGCATTGAAGTCTCCATCTTCTTCAGCACGTATCCCTTCTTTTTCTGCTGCATTGTAAGCTTCTTTGAAGTAAAAATTGGTGTCTAAGGTAGTAGTCAGATCCCCTTCTTCCCAGTGGCAGGTGATTAATTTGCTGGCTTTGAGCGCTGACCAATAATTGCTGGCTACTATGGCTAATGCATCGGTCGTTCCACCCGGATATTCGTGTTTAGTTTTAATTATATTTTTTACTCCGGGTACCATTTTGGCAGCGGCGTCATCAAAACTAATCAACTTGCCTTGCACGGAAGGGGCATGTAGCGTGGTGGCATAAAGCATGCCGGGTACTACCACATCAATTCCATAAACTGCAGACCCCAATACTTTAGAAGGGATGTCCAGTCGTTTATGATATTTGCCTAATATTTTAAATTCCTTAGGGTCTTTGAGTTTTGGATTTTTTGGTATCTCCAGTTTGGCAGCCTCTGCGGCAAGTGCACCATAAGTCATTTTTTTGTCTGTACCGGTAAGATATACGATACCATCATCGGCATGGCATCGGTCCGGCGTGGTGTTCCATTTATTTGCAGCTGCCTGCATCAACATTTCTTTAGCAGCAGCACCTGCTTGTCGAAGGTTGGTCCAAAGTCCTCTGACTGTACTGCTTCCTCCGGATGACTGGTCGCCGTATTTGGCTCTCCCATCAGAAGAGATGACCTGGATCTGATCTAATCTCACCTCGAGTTCTTCTGCAATTAATGAAGACACGGCCTGGTGAGACCCCTGGCCCATATCAGGTCTGCTATTGACCAAAGTGATTTTACCCATAGCATCTATGAGGACGAAAGGATTGATCTCTGTCATAAGATCCTCAGCAAAAATTTTGACTAATTCATTGCCCGCACCGGCAGTTTTAACTCCGATGATCAGTCCCGCTGTCCCCAGCAAACTTTGTTTTAAAAACTGCCTTCTTTGAGTAGATACTGACATGACATTTTTTATTTTAAATAGATGATTGGATAAAAATTATTTCAAAATCAATGGGTGCCCATTGGTTTTGCTTCCGTCCTATCGGATGCACGATGTATGGCTTTTCTAATGCGGTCATAAGTACCACATCGACAGATATTGCCACTCATGTAGGTGTCTATATCCTGGTCACTGGGCCTGGGATTATCAGCTAATAATGCAACTGCAGACATGATCTGACCACTTTGACAATATCCACACTGAGGCACTTGCTCTTCCACCCAGGCTTCCTGCACTGCATGCATCAATTCCGGGGTTCCAATGCCCTCGATGGTAGTAATCTTTTGTTTTTTCTTGAGTGCTGAGATGGGCAATTGACAGCTGCGCATCGGCGTTCCATCAATATGAATAGTACAGGCGCCGCATTGAGCCAGGCCACACCCATATTTAGTCCCTTTGAGACCAATGAGATCACGGATCACCCACAATAAGGGCATATCCTCTTCAGCATCAACTTTATGTCGCTGACCATTGACGGTGAGATTGTAAGTAGCCATAATATTTATTTGAGAGTATAAAAATAACGGAATATGTTGAGATTGGAGGCGGCAAGTGGGTGGGGTTCTACCAGATTTTTATTCTTTCTTTTTCGCTCTTCCACATTTGATTTTGCTCAATCACTCCATAAGCATTATAGAAAGGGGTAAAATTGGTGAGGGGGCCTACAACCCGATATTCAGCGGGAGAATGTACATCAGTCAGTACTATCTGTCGCATCATTTCATCTTTCATCTTCAGACGCCAGATGGAAGCAAAGGACATAAAAAACCTTTGATCTGGGGTAAGACCATCTATTTTCTGATCAGCCTTGCCTTGGGGTGTCATCTTAAAGGCGTCGTGCGCGATCGCGAGACCTCCAATGTCTGCGATGTTTTCACCTAAGGTAAGGGCACCATTGAGATGTAATGAATCGATCGGGATATACTTGCTGTATTGATCCACTACCTTGTCTGCGATGGCTTTAAATTTGTCTGCATCTTCTTTGGTCCACCAATCTTTAAGATTTCCATCTTTGTCGTATTGACGACCCTGATCATCAAATCCATGGGTGAGTTCGTGGCCGATCACCATGCCTACAGCACCATAATTGATGGCATCGTCCGCACTCGGGTCGAAGAACGGGGGTTGTAATATGCCTGCAGGAAAAATAATTTCGTTGGTGGTTGGATTATAGCCGGCATTAACGGTGGGTGGTGAGAAGGGCCATTCGCTTTTATCTACTGGTTTGTCCACTTTAGCCAGGTCTCTAAAATATTCGTATCTGCTGGTAGCTATACGGTTGCCAAAATAATCGTCTTTTTTGATGACCAATGAATCGTACTTAAGCCATTTGTCAGGATAACCTATTTTGCGGGTGATCGCTGCCAATTTTTCCAGTGCTTTGGTTTTGGTCTCAGGGCTCATCCACTCCAACTCCCTGATATGTGTCTCGTAAGCTTTTTGCAGATTGTCGATCATGTCCATCATGCGGTCTTTGGCCTTGGCATCAAAATTGTTTTTGACATATAGCTGACCTGCAAGATCACCGATACGGCCGTCGACTACATTGACTGCATACTTCCATCTTGGCTCCGGCTCTTGTCTTCCTGATAAAGTCTTTTGAAAAAACTCAAACCCAGCTGAGGCAAATGCTTTTGAAAGTGAATTGTAAGAATTGCTGATGGTTGCTGCTTTGAGATATGGCTTCCATTGATCTATAGGTATAGTTTTGATGAGTTTGTCGAGGGAGGTGAAAAATGCCGGTTGGCCTATCAAAATAGAGTCTGATTTCAATCCCATATCTTTTTTGACTTTATTCCAATCTACAGAAGGGGACATTTTTAGTAATTGCCCCATGCCATATTTGTTATAGTTTTTCTGTGGATCACGGAGTTCTACGTTGGTAAAATGTCCCTGGGCGATTTTTTTCTCCAGATTAAAAATGGCCGAAGCTTCGGCTGCGGCTTTGATAGAATCCTGTCCAATGAGCATCCCTATTTTTTTCAAATAAGCCTGGTATTCCTTCTGAATCGCTAAGGTAGGCGGGTCGGTTCTAAAATAATAGTCCCTGTCAGGCAAGCCTATGCCTCCCTGAAAAAACTGCGCGATATTCATAGAGGCATTCTTATCATCAGCCCCTACACCAAAACCAAACAAAAGGCCATTGCCATTGATGCGCTGTGCATTGACGAAGGAGATCAATTCCTGGCTATTTGAAAGTCTATCGATCTGATCAAATACTTGCTGAAGAGGGCTATATCCTTTAGCTTCAATGGTATTGGTATCCATGATCGATGCAAAGAGATCTCCAACTTGTTGCTCCAGACTCCCGGCAGGAGCTTGAGAGAGGGCCGCAGCATTTTTACATACTTCCAATAATGCTTCTTCGCTTTTTGTTTGAAGGTCAAAGAAGGATCCGGTACCAATCTCAGAAGGGGGTATCGAGGCATTTTTATTCCAAATACCATTGACATGTTGGAAAAAATTATCTCCTGGTGCGATGGTGGTGTCGAGGTGGTTGATATCGAGATAAGCTTTCGAAGCTGTTGGGATAGGCGCTTCGTTTTTGCAACCAATTAATATTATACTAAAAATGTAAAAAAAGCTCTTGAATAAATGCTTTGTCATAATAAATGAAAATAGAAGTTTATAAAAAATGGAAAGAAAATACAGGTATACAATCAATTTAAAGTAGCATGCTACAGAAGCAAAATATTTAGTTGTTAGCAGAGGTTACAGCAGGTTTAGAAACCAACCATTTATTCATCAGATCTGCAGTGATCTGAAGATAGCGGTCACGCTTATAAAAATTAGTTATTCGATTATTGCGGTCTATTTTTATTTTATCGACCCCGTTGGCTGAGGTAGAATCTGAAGTAGCAGGGCTATCAAAAATGCCGTACACATCAAGGTCATCTGTCAGTCTCATCAGGTTTCTGTTAAAAGCAGATTTCTCCCGGATCGATTTAAGTTGATCTCTGTAAGCAGATTCAGAGATCACTTTTGGTTGATCGCCATTGGCAGCAAGCCATTTTCCATTTTCATCAAAAGTTGCAAAAGCATTGGCCGTATCAATCTGGCTTTTAAAATAATCCTGTAAGGCAGGTACATCGGCTATTTGCGGCCAGCTGGTATATTGTAACCCGGCGAGTCCATCCCAGGGTAGAGCACTCTCCTGATCTTTCTCTTTTACTTTGTAACTTTCATAATATCCATTGAGCCGGATGTCAGGAACTACTCCTTTAAGTTGAACAGAGGATCCATTGATTCGATAATATTTTTGCATAGTAATATGGACATTGCCCAGATCTATGTCACTGTTAGGTCTGCTTAAAGCGTAAGGACGCTGTACGGTACCCTTGCCATAGGTGCCAGAACCGATGATCATCCCTCGTCTATAATCCTGGATCGCAGCAGCAAATATCTCTGAAGCAGATGCGCTAAATTCATTAACCATGACAGTCAGGGGACCATCATATACTACTCCTGGATCACGATCAAAATATACTCCTGGTCGCCCATTCTTGCCCTTGACCTGAACTACCGGACCAGCAGGTATAAATAAGCCGACCATATCTACGACTTCCTGGAGGCTGCCGCCACCGTTATTGCGAAGATCCATTATAACCCCGTCGACTTCATGGGCTTTAAGCTTTTCTAATTCTTTGGCGACATCATCTGCACATTTCCGGCCGGAGTCATCGCCAAAATTGGTGTAGAATTTGGGCAGATTGATCACTCCATATTTTTTATCCTTATAGTTGAGGATATTACTTCTTGCGAAGGTCTCTTCTATTCGCAATTCTTCCCGTACCAGTTTGACGATTTTGACCGTACCGTCGGTTTTCTTCATTGTGAGAGAGACTATTGTCTTATTTCCTCCACGGATCAATTGTACACCCTCTGGTATACTGAAGCCGGCTATGTCAACAGGTTTTTCATCTCCTTGCCCGACCTTGAGAATAAGGTCTCCTTCTTCGATTTCACCTGATCTCCAGGCCGGCCCACCGACACTCACTGCTGCGATACGAAGGTATCCGTTTTGTTCACCGATCTGAGCCCCTATACCATAGAATTTTCCTGAGAGTCTTTCATCCCAGGATCTTTTCGCTACAGGTAAAAAATAATCTGAATGCGGGTCCATCATATTGACAAAACTATTGACATAATTACTGAACAACTCTTCGTCTGTATTTTTAGAGTACTGGTCAAATATTTTGTTGATGACCTTTTCTACCGAAACACGGGCTTCTGATTCAAGGATCATATCCGTTTTTTGTTTGATAGAATCAACTTTGGACTGCTCACGATTTTCTTTAAGGGCAACCAGGTTTTCAAGAACCATGTACTTGATTTTGTATAACCAATATTGGGTCCGATCAGTATTATTTTTAGGAAAATCAGGATTTTCGGGATAGTAGACTTCTTTAGACTGATCATTAAAACTGATTGGATGCTGGAGCCAGGTATGACTCTCTGCATGCAGTTCAGCTATTCTTGATTTATAGGTGGACAAGACTTCATAGAAAAACAGTACAGGTTCACCATTGAGTTCGTCGTCGATCATGTACTTATATTTATTGAAGGCAAGAATATCAGATTGTAAGAATATGCTTTTGTCATCATCCATTCTCTTCAAAAAGTCAGCATAGATCATAGCTGATAGCGAATCGTCATATTCTTTAGGAGAAAAATGATTCTGTTTAATAGCCTTTGCTACTTCATGCAGCGTCTGATCGAATTTGTCTCCAGGTTCGTTTTTATAAGTAAGTCCTAATAGCAGGAAGAGTACATTGCAACATAAGAAGACACCAAAAGTTTTTAACCAAATAACTTTATTCATTGTAATGATTTATAAGGATAATCAAGGCTATGCCTGCAAAAATACTGGAAAGATTATAGATCATTCTCCCCTTTTTTGGGTGGCGATTATATAAAGAGAAGCCCGAAGGCAGATTTGAAGGGAAGTTATTAATAAAAAATGGGATGATCAAACCGATCACCCCATATCATAAGCACTCTACTGATTATTTAAACATTGTATGATTAGCGGAGTCTTTGTAGTAGTTAATTAATTTAACAGAGGCAAACATACTTTAAATGAATGTCAATTAAGTCACCCGTTTTGGGGGAATTTTTGTTTTCCGGGTGTTCAAATCAATTTATCCTGGCGAGCTATTCTGATTGCAGCTTCTTTTGAATTGACATCAAGTTTGTTGTAAATATTTTTGATATGTGATTTGACAGTCTCTTTGTCAATAAATAACTCTAAAGCAATTTTAGTTCGACTTTTACCTTCGGCGACACCTTCCAATATCTGTGTCTCTCTTTTGGTCAGTGGCGAATCCTGGCTTTTTCTAAATGATTGTATCACCATCTTTGCGATTCCAGCACTTAGTGGGCCGCCACCGTGCATTACTTCTTTGATAGAATCTATGATCTTAGACGAAGGGGTGTTTTTGGTAAGGTATCCGGAAGCACCTGAACTCAAGGCTTTAAATATGCTGGATTCATTTTCATATACCGTAAGGATAATGATATGCCCTGCAGGATATTTTTTTTTGATCTTGCTGATGGCGTCGAGACCAGAGATGCCCGGGAGTTCGATATCAAGCAAAATCACATCCGGAAAATCTGATACCAAATAGGGTTCTGCGTCTTCAAAGCTTCCATAGCTATTAATCATTTTAAGTCCGGGAGTCAGATTGATAAGATAAGAAAAGGCCTCTCTTATGGTATGGTCATCTTCTATGATTATGATGCGAGTTTCCATGATCTGGGAATGAAATATACGACAAAGGTCTCATTAAAATGCTCCTGGGTCATCCCTCGGACAGGGGGATATTGAGTTCTATCGTGATGGTAGTGCCCGTCGGATTTGTATTCGACAGGCTTAGATGACCTCCCAGTCGATGGATACGCTTTTGCATATTGTCCAGGCCATTGCCTTTTTTGATGGCATTGGTCGTGTCAAATCCAAGCCCATCATCTTTTATGATCACCTTCAAAGTACCTGGGGCATCGTGAACAGAATGTTGATATACAAAATCCAAGGAGGCATGCTGTCCTTGAGCATGTTTGAGGATATTGTGCAGGGCCTCTTTGCACACCATGATCAGATTGCGACTAAATTCAAAAGGGGGTTTGAGTGTCTTGAATGCAGGGTCTATATCGTTTGATTTGAAGTGGATAGACGACTCCTGGAATAATTCTGTCCCAAAGCTCTGGACCCGGGATATCGCTTCATACAAAGTATTGTGATTGGGTGCTAACGCCCAAATGATGTCTTTGGTGCCCATATACAGGCCTTGGATATTCTCTTTGATTTGTACCATGAGTTTATTTAAATCGGCATCATCCTCCTTCAATTTGGTCTGCAAGACATCGGTCAGAAGCGATAGCCGAGTGATCTTATTGCCCAGGTCATCATGCAAGTCTTCACTGGTCCTTTGTTGGATTTTTAATTGTTCTTGTTTGCGGGCTTCTTGCACCAGGCGAGCTTGCCTGGCCTTCAGCATCATCCTATACTTTTGCAGCAATGCACCTAACAGAATAAGCAATCCTACCATTGAAAATCTGAACCAGGTCGTTTGATAATACGGAGGCACGATCTCAAAGGCATAAGACAATGATGGTGACATGACCGGATCATTGGTACTTAAGATAGCCCTTGCTTTAAATGTATATTTGCCGGGAGAAAGATTGGGATATATCACGCTTGGGTTCTCTCTGGGGGGAGAGTATGCTGTGTCTGCACCCGCCAGAAAATATTGATATCGTAGGTCTTCTGGTGATGATAAGTGTACGCCCTGGACCGTAAATGTTAGGTGATTGTGTTTATAATCCAGGTGCAAATTCTGCGGGATCCAATTCCAGGCTGACCGTTTTTGGTCCCTGGAGTAAGCAGTATCAACGGATCCTGAATAAATGTCTACCGCTTTGAGGAAAATCTTAGGCTGCGACAGCACAGAACTTGAATCAGGGTCATAAATGTAAATTCCTTTAGTCGTCCCGACCCAGATGCGATCATGCTCATCTTTTAGGATGGCATTTTGGTTGCATTCCGGCCCCAGGCGTTGGTTGGAGGATTTGATATGTTGTGCCGTAAATCGCTGCTGCGTGTGGTCAAAGCTAAGTTTATTCAATCCATTGATGGTGCCAGCATAAAGATCACTTCCTTCCTGCAGGATGCTAAAAACCATATTGGAAGAAAGGCCATTGGATTCATTACATACCCAGGTCTTGTCACCGGAAATTTCTTTTATAAGGACCCCATTTTCTGATGTTCCAAGAGCAAGATACTTACCAATGGTCTGAATAGAACCTACGAGCATACCTTCAGCTCCTGCCACCGGATAAGGGCAAGCAGACAAGTTTTTGTCCAGCAGGTACAAACCCTGCGTAGAACCTATCAGTATCGAATCTCTACCGATCTCATGCGTGATAAAACAAGGATGTTGAATGCTCTCTATCGCCAATATTTTGCCATGGTCTATCTTGTGGACACCACGTGGACTTGTGAGCCAAATACTCGAATCGGAGGCTTCATAAATGGAAGTAAAATTCCTCGGAAAGCCTTTTTGATCCTTAGCAATTTGAGTAAACTTATTATTATAGTAGGTCCAAAGGCCTGACCCAATAGTTCCGATCCATAATTTTTGGGAATGATCTGTAAGCAAACAATTTATCTTCAACAACTGCCCGTTAGAGCTTGCGAAATTTATATGTTCTATATGCCCATTTTTTATCTTCGAAAGACCTCCTTCGAGCAAACCTGCCAAGATAGACCCATCTCTACTTTGTGATAAAGCCATAATAATCTCACCTTGCAAGCCCGATGCATGGTCAAATATCCTGAAGGTTGCATCATGAAACTTGAATAATCCAGACCCATCCGAACCAAACCATATATTGCCTTCATGGTCAGTAAATATATCATGAATGGCATTGTCCGTCAACCCTTGTTGCAAACCGATTTTTTCCGTGGTGGAGTTTGGTCTGATCTTATATGCACCATTATTCGTGCCAACATATAATGCTCCGGACGGATCCTCTTCGAGGCAATTTATCCAACCATTAATCTCCATGGGTATAAGGATTTTTTTGCCATCCTGGATATTGAAAAGGCCTTCGTTGGTCAATGCCCAGAGTCCAGGTGCATTTTTTTTGAGATAGAGTTTTCTAACCAGGAGACTCGTATCCTTGCCATGCCATTGAATGAATGGATCCCAATGCCCATCTACAAATTGGAATATGCCTTTTTTATAAATAGCACTGTAAAAATCTTTAGAATCAGAAGTTATTGCTGTGAAAGCATGCTCTTTATATACAGCATTAAAATTCCTAGAACTGTCAGATAGTTTACAAAGTTGACCACCAAAGATGAGCGTGTATATATCACCATCAGGAGCTTGTGTGAGATCTACAACATTTTTTCGTCCTGGGCTACAGCTGATATTATACAATTTAAATTCTTGTCCTTCAAACAATTGGATGCTAGATTCCTGGCCGATCCAAATTCGATTTTTCCGATCCGGATAGATGACTTCGGTCATGGACTGTACCAGTCCTTTACCATAATTAAAATTCGAAAACTCCTTGCCATCAAATCGACTGATCCCCCCCAGGGTGGCTATCCACAGCATGCCAAACTGATCTTGTGCAATGTTATTGATTTGTGACTGCACCAAGCCATGCTCAATATTGAGGTTTACAAAATCATACTTTTGGCTATGAGCTGGAATGCCTGACAACAAACAGATCATGGTAATGACTACAGTCGTTGCAATCCTATTGGTTGATATAGTTAAAAATGGTTGGATAGTATACACAGTTTTCTTCAGATGCAAAATTGATGTTTTTTAAAAATCAAGCAGTCCCCCACATTGGGTGAGACACAAAGTATGAAGCCAAATCGTTTTTCAAGAAATGATTCATGTTCAATGATACATATTATTTGTAATTTGACTATGTAAAATATTAACAATTAGTTTATTATAAAAAAAATATTCTCTGCATTGCTTTGGAATATTTAGATTTGTGTTAAAATCAAGCAATATGAAGTATTTAAAGCCTCTCTTATTATGTATAGGCCTATTGTTTTTCTTCCAATGCCAAAAGGATGATTCAGGGCCAACAAAATCCACCCAGTCGATCAGTGGCAAGCTAGCTATAGACTATATGGAGCTATTAAGAGATTACACCAAGCTGACTCCTGGTTTTTCGCCTCCAGTAGCTGCACGTGCGTTTGGTTACGCCGGGCTTACCTTATATGAAGCTGTAGTTCACGGGATGCCCGAATATCAAAGTATGGTTGGACAATTGAATGAATTGAATGAGCTACCAATGCCTGTAGCAGATACCTATCATTGGGGTCAGGTGGCTAATGCGGCTATGGCTGAAGTAGCCAGGTTGTATTACCCTTCAGCTCCACCTTCATTAAAGCCAAGGTTAGTATTGATGGAAGCCAGCTACAAAACAGACTTCCTGAATGAAACGAATGAATCAGTACTGGAGCGAAGTACTCTTTATGGACAGCAATTAGCCAATGCCATTTTTGAATATTCTAAAAACGATGGTGGACACGAAGGATTTAATAAAAATTTTCCCGGTTTTCCAAACCTACCAGTAGGACCAGGATATTGGGTGTCAACCAGTGCAGCCAACCCTACTCCCTTGCAACCTTATTGGGGCAATAATCGCACGTTTGTCAAAGACATCACCATACATACCCAACCTGTCAAGCCTCCTGATTATTCCACAGAAAAAACCTCCCCATTTTACATTCAGGCATTGGAAGTATATAATGTGACCAAAAATCTGGATCAGGAACAAGCCATTATTGCGAAATATTGGAGCGACGATCCTGGCAACGCAGGTACACCTCCTGGGCATTCCATTTCGATTGCCTCCCAGGTGTTGGGATTAGAAAATGCTGATTTAGCAGTGGCGGCTGAGACCTATGCTAAATTGGGAATAGCTATATCGGATGCTTTTGTATCCTGCTGGAAGTGTAAGTACACGTTTAACCTCGTAAGACCCGTGACTTATATCAATAAAAATATAGACGCCAATTGGACTACTTTATTGGCCACTCCTCCATTTCCAGAGTATACCTCCGGCCATTCAGTCCAGTCAGGTGCCACTGCCAGGGTATTGTCTGTCATCTTCGGAACCAACTATGCTTTTGTGGATCATACCCATGAGCGGCGTACAGATATACCTGGTGCACCAAGATCTTTCAGATCCTTTGATCACGCCGCTCAGGAAGCAGCTATCTCGAGGTTATATGGTGGGATTCATTTTAGAGACGCCATTGACCTTGGAGTCCTTCAAGGCAATAAAGTGGGGGACGCGGTAAATGCTTTAGCTTTTAAAAAGTAGGGAAGGATATCTTAACAGCTAATCGACCATTTGGATAGTATCATAAGTTAGATAGAATTTAATGTTAAGCATTGTCTATAAATGTTATACGGTTTAATAAAAATCATATTTGTCTCAGCCAAGTGTTTTTTATACTTTTACGCTAAACCAAAAATTATATGAAAAAAATAATTACACTTAGTCTCATTTTTATTTTGGCCAGTTCATGTGTTAGTAAGAAGAAGCACGATATGCTGACCAAAGAAAGGGATGCCACTGCTGAAGAGAAACGCCAGCTAATGTCTCAACTCAAACAAAGCCAGGATCAATACCAGGAGTTGATGAAAAAGTATAATGATGAGCAAAATCGACTAAAATCAGAGATGCAAATGTCTGATACTAAAGTTTCTGAAGCTCAAAACAGGATCAAAAGTCTTGAAACCCAGCTTGATCTTGCTAACAAGACCAATACTAACCTACTGAGCAGATTGGAAGATCTCTCTATCATCAGTATGTCTGGTGCGGAGAACATTCAAAAATCTCTGGAGGCCATTAACCAACAATCAAGGTACATTCAAGGGTTGAATAATAAGATCCAAATGAAGGATTCGCTCAATCTAACTTTGGTGACTAACCTCAAACGCTCCCTGGCTGATGTCAACGATCAGGATGTCCAGGTTGAAGTGCGTGGTGGAGTAGTATATGTGTCCATTTCTGACAAGCTTTTATTTAAATCAGGAAGTTATGATGTCAATGCTGCCGCTGAAATCGTGTTAGGTAAAGTAGCCAAAGTGGTCAATGACCACAAAGAAATTGACATTTTGATCGAAGGTCATACTGACAATGTGCCCATCAGCACTGATAAAATCAAAGACAATTGGGATTTGAGTGTGCTCCGGTCTACCTCTGTAGCCAGAATATTGCAAAAGAAATTTGGCGTCGATCCTAATCGTATCACAGCAGGGGGCCGCAGTGAATTTGCTCCTAAAGGTGCAAATGACAATAGTTCCGGAAGACAGGTCAATCGCCGTACAGAAATCATCATCACCCCAAGGTTGGATCAATATATTAACTTAATGGTACCGCAATCCAGCAATTAATTGCTATTGATTCATTCTGCGGTAAAACTTATAAAAGTGCTGATAATCCTGGTGGGTTGTCAGCACTTTTTGTTTGCCCAGCAGTCAGGAGAAGTATTAGTTCATATTGAATGCAATGGGCTATCCACGCAGCAGGTTTTAGACTCTATCCATGTAAAATACGGCACTACTTTTTATAGTGATCAAACTAACAAGCTCCTATCAATCAGCGTGTTGAGACCGTGTCAGGATTCAAATCTTCAAGACTTTTTAGAAAATTTATTGACCGGCACCGGACTTGGATATATCGCATATACGCCCTATTTGTATATCATCAGTGATACTGCTTTGTTAGATGATATTCGATTTGAAGCGTACTTCAAAAGCAAATCAATCATTGAAAATAATGTGACTGTCGATATAGAAACGATCGGTCATCGAGACTCCATAGCCAGATCAGGTATGGCCAGAATAAGGGGAGTGGTAACAGACGGCAATACAGATAGCCTGATATCTTATGCCTTCATAAAATTTGGAGATCATGTAGTAACTACGACTGGTGATAGTGGCAAAATAGATGTCACACTGCCCATAGGCATATATTCACTGATAGTAGAATCTAATATTTATCAGTCATATCAAAAACAAGTCAAGATCTACGGTGATGGATTTATAGAAGTGAGACTATATGAAAACTCGGTCGATCTTCCGGAATTGGTGATCGGAGGCTCTGCCCAACGGAGACTTGAAAACGCTACTGCCGGGGTGGCAGAACTATCGATGAAGGAGGTTAAAAGGCTTCCAACTTTGATGGGCGAAACCGATATACTAAAGGCGCTTCTGACCCTGCCAGGGGTAAGCAATACCGGCGAAGTGGGTAGTGGGTACAATGTCAGAGGTGGCAATATTGATCAAAACCTGATACTTCAGGAAGGTGCTTTTCATCTGAATCCATCTCATGTATTGGGATTGTTTTCTGCATTCAACCCTGAAGCCATCAAAAATGTCACTTTGTACAAAGGATATATCCCTGCGCAATTTGGTGGACGGACATCCTCTGTCCTGGACATAAAACTGAAGGATCCCGATTTTGAACATTCCAGCGTGTTTGGTGGTATCGGGCCCATCTCCTCAAAGATATTTATTGATATGCCTCTGGTTAAAAATAAATTGGCTTTTTTCGCTGGCAGTCGGTTTACTTATTCAGATTGGGTACTTGGGCTTATTCGTGATCCTAATCTCAAAAAAAGTCACGCAGGCTTTTATGATATCAATTTTAAGCTGGAGACCAAACTGGGATCTGCAGCAACACTCTCTCTCTCGATGTATAATAGCAGTGACCAGTTCAATTATGCACAAGAATTTGGGTATGGCTGGTCCACACTTTCATTTGGGCTCAATTATACTCAACAAGTCAATCAGAGAGTGATTCTAACCGGATCTTTCATCCAAAGTAGCAATAGGAATGATTTTGATGATCAGCAGGTATTGGTAAAAAAGTATTTAAAAAACGGACTGGATTATTTAAAAACAAAATGGAACGTGGCCTGGCAAGCAAGTCCGGCACAAACACTCAATCTTGGATTGGAAGCTACCAGATATAAGCCATTACCACAATACTTTAGGGCTATATCCGAGCAAAGCACCATTGAAGAAAATGTAGAGCTGAGTCGGGGAGAGGAAGCTGCGATCTATTTGAATGATGAGATCAATCTCACAAAAAAAATCAATGCTTCGCTGGGATTTCGGTTTAATATGTATCGTAATTTTGGTGCTGAATCTGTGCATCAATATGCGCAGGGTTTGCCTCGTATCAAAGCCAATTTAATCGGAGAAGATATTTTTAAATCGAACCAAACGATCAAATGGTATCCTGGTGCTGAACCGAGGATCAGTGCTGCCTATAAAATCAATGCCAGCAGCTCCGTCAAACTGGCTTATAATCACCTGGTCCAATTTATTCACCTGGTATCAAATACGGCAGCTGCAACGCCTGTAGATCTTTGGTTGCTGAGCAATAGTTATATCCAACCCCAACAGGCTGACAATTATTCATTGGGATATTTTAGAAATCTTTGCCAAAATGAATGGGAGACCAGCTTTGAAATATATTATAAAAGACTGGATCATCTGATCGAGTATAAAGACTTTGCACAATTATTGCGCAATCCTTATATCGAAACCGATTTATTTGCCGTAAAAGGCCGTTCGTATGGGGCAGAGCTATCTATTAAAAGGTTGAAGCATAACCCGACAGGATATGTCTCCTACACATTGAGTAGAAGTCAAAGACAATCACCCGGCATCTATAGAGACGAGGTGATCAATGAAGGAGGCTGGTATGCATCTAACTTTGACAAACCACATAATTTTAATGCTGTAATTGATTGGCAGATATTGAAGACCATGTCATTCTCTTCTAACTTCGTATATGCTTCCGGAAGACCCTTGACAGGTCCGGTTGCTGACTTTTATATTGGAGATGGTGGCGTATTTTTGGACTACTCTCAAAGAAATTATCTGAGGATACCTGATTATCATAGATTAGATGTATCCCTGACCGTCACGCGGGGTGCCATCAGGACGCGTAAAAATAAAGGCAGTATCACCTTATCCGTATATAATCTCTATGCACGAAAAAATGCCTTCTCAGTTTTTTATCGCAAAAGCAACAATCAACCCCTGGTAGCTTACAAACTGGCTGTATTGGGTACGGCACTTCCTTCACTCAGTTACAATTTTCAATTTTGAAGAGACCAGTTTTATATTTGATCCTATTATCTCTTGGAGTGATATCTGGTATTTGTTCCTGCCTGGTGGAATTGCCATTTGAGCCTACTTTGAAAGTGAATAATCTAGTAGTGAATGGCACCATCAGCAATCTCAAGACGGACCAACATATTTTATTATCCAGAACAGTAGGTGTAAGCCAACCCCCTATTCCGCTGGTTGGAGCTCAAGTCAGGTTAGTTGAGAACGGTAGTAAAGTATATTCATTCCTCGAGCAATCAGCAGGAGATTATGTTTTACCAGGAGATGAATACGATCCTACAATGCTGGCTACCTATCAAATAAAAATAGATCTCTTTGATGGCAATCAATATCAATCTGATCCGGACATTATGCAGGTGCCGGTCAAACCAGACAGTATGACCTGGACTGTAGGGATCCATCCCGTGATCACCTCAGAAGGACTAATCCGAAATCAGGATGTAGTAAAAGTTTTTGCCAATACAAGTTTGCCGGAAGGAAGAAAGGACCTTTTCTTAAAATGGGATTTAAAGAGTTACTTTCAATTTACCACCATGCCGGAATGCAATCCATTTAAAATTTTGTCCTATTGTTATTATGGAGGAAATTCACTGCAGCCGGAAGAAATAAAAATATACAGCAACCTGGAAGCGGGCGTAACCAGGGTACAAGACCTTGACATGGGATTTGAAAATATTTTCCCGGAATACAGATTTGTTGAAACACACTATTATGAATTATATCAATACCGAATCTCGGAATTGGCATATGAATATTTTAGAAAGTTGCGATTAGTATCAGAGCAGAACGGAACTATCTTCGACCCTATCCCTGCTTCAGTTACGAGCAATGTGTACAATGTCAATAATCCAAAAGAAAAAGTGTTGGGTTTCTTCCTGGTATCTTCAGTAGAGGTGATAAGGAAGCAGTTGGTTGCTGCAGATTTCGCTGGTTTATACCCTTTACCTGACAAAGTAAATAATATTTGCGGATGGCTAAAAGGTATACCTGAATCCGTGTATTTCTCTGCATGTTGTGATTGTAAATTGCCAGAAAAGCGGATTCCAAAGCCAGTTTGGTGGTAAAAAATTTTGATGGTGAGATGGTGAATATTAAATTTTATTTAGCGACAATTCTATTTGCAGTGACTTTGTCTTTTGGCTGGTCTCAAACCTTCTCCATTCACTTGAATCAATCGTTTTACATTGTTGGACAGACCCTGTCTTTTGCTGTATATCCTCACAAAGACCTCCTGATTGATTCGATGTTGATATATACGGAATTATATTCACCCGGGAGTGAGTTGAAGCAACAACGAATATACCGATTGCATTCACGATCTGTTGAGGGCTCCATGGAACTCCCGATATTATATGAAGAAGGTAATTATATACTGACATGTTATGCCTTGATGGATACGGGTCGGTTCTCTTCGCAACCCCTTTATACCAGCATCAATGTACCTATATATAACAATCTCGAAGAAAAGCCCGAAGAACTTGAGAAGCTGGATTATCCTCAGCCACCAATCGAAAATATCAACCACGAAGATTCTTTTTATACGCGTAATACATATACCTGGTCCATTAATCTCCTGCCGTTATCAGAGCATCCTCAGGATGGAGAATACTCCGTATCTATTTTTAAATACGAAGGTTTTTATACTAATGCAGAGATGGTGAGCCAATCTGAGTCAACTGTGTCCAAAGGAGAGATAATAGCATCAACTATTAGGAAAAATATTTTTCTGGATGGCAAACTGAATGATCGGTTGAATGGAAAAAATATAACCGAAAAATATCTCTCGTTGTATCTTCCCCAAACCGGTGCTTTTCACAGGATGCAAGCTACTGCCGGGATGGTCAAGATGGCCCTGCCCGATATTTACAATGTTCAAAAAGCACAACTGCTCTCTATGAACCCGAACCAAAGATTGAACCTGGGATGGGATCCGGTCACTTCTTATTTTAATGTGGACTGGATCAATGACCGCAATCGCAAATTAGAGAGGAATCAAACAGTCAACTATGTATTATGGCAAGACTCAAAGCGTCGGCTTATAGAAGATATTTTTAAGATTACCGCCCCAAGCGTAATCACACCAATTGATACGATTAAAACAATTCCTCCGGACAAATCTTACTTATTATCTGACTACAAAGATCTGAAGTCTCTGCGGAATTTTATAAAAGAAGTTATGATCGATTGTAGAATCTCGAAGGTAGTGAACGATCGACAATCATTAAGACTACGCAACAAAGACCTCAATCAACTTTATCGTTGGCCGGCATGGTATTTAGTAAATGGTTTTTTCGTAGGAGATGATTCATTGATGCTCAATCTTCAGCTCGCTGATATCAAGCAGATAGATTTATATAATCGCAATACCACCTTCGATCAACAGTTTGATCCTATGATGGCTTATACTGGCGTGATTGCTATCAATACAACTTCAAATATCGAGACAGCACAGAATGTATTTCCATTGAACGGCCTCAGTCTTGAACGACCTGCTACCACATCAATGCCCGCTTCTAATTTGCCAGACCTTAGGACTCAAATTTACTGGTCATCAAAACTTAAAGCAGATCAGTCAGGAAAATTGAATGTGGGATTCGCTACCAGTGATGTCAAAGGAATCTATGCCGTAGAGGTGCATGGAGTGGATGGGCGTAAGGTGCCGGTATCTAAAAGAGTGTTTATTGAAGTGCGCTAACTACTTTGCGATCACCGACGGGTTCATATGTTTTAGGAAAAACTAATTGAAAGGAGGTGCCTGTACCTTCCTTGGAGGCTACATGGATATTGCCTTTGTGAAGGAGCATGATTTGTTTTGAAAGGCTCAGACCGATGCCACTTCCATTGCTTTTGGTACTAAAAAAGGGCACAAATATTTTATCCAAAACTTCAGGAGATATACCCTTGCCATTATCTCTGATTTTAATCACCAGCTTATGATTTTCTTCCATGGCAGAAAGTTCTATCATGGCTTTGTCTTCGCCTTGTACCGCATCCTTGGCGTTGAGTAATAAATTGATAATAACTTGTTCGATAAGATTTGGATCGGCTGACAGTTGTAAGTTAGGATCTTTGAGCGTGATATCCAGGTCTATATTTTTTTCTTCCATGGTAGGATTCATCAGATTATACATCGTGCCGAACAATTCGCTTACCTGGAAAGTTTTGATCTGAGGTTGAGTTATTTTGTTGAGATTTCTATAAGTTTGGGCAAACTTTAATAGACCTTCACTTCTTTTTTTAATAGTATCCATTCCTAAAGAAAGGTCTTCTTTATCCAGATTTCCTTTGCCTTCCTGCATAAGCCTCGACTTTAGTGTATCTGCCAGCGAAGCGATAGGAGCTACACTATTCATGATTTCGTGAGTCATGACACTCAATAGTTTTTGCCAGGCATTGGCTTCGGTTTCATCGATGGCTTCATTGATATTTTGTATGGCGACCAGTTTATACCGCTGATCTTGCATGATAAACGAAGTGGAATTAATCAAAACCTTTAACTCTTTGAGACCCTCGCTCAATTTTACGATTTCCTGTTGGCCCGATTTTATGAAAATAATCTTGTTATATAAGGTTTCGTTTCTTTTTTCAAGAGAATGAATGGTGCGCAGATAAGGTACCTGTAGCATTCGCTTGAGCGTCTCGTTGAGCCAGATAATTTCGCCATCGGGTTCCTTATATGAGATGATGCCGGTATCAATGATCTCCAGTACTTTTTGCAAGTATTGAAAGTGGGTTTCTTTTTCGAGGGTGATGTCTTTGATGGTATCATTTATTTCATTGAAGCCTTCACGAAGTGTCTTCAGTTCATTGGGGGCTTCTTTTACATTAAAATGCCTGGAAAAATCTCTATAATGAACTGCCTCTACATAAGTGGCTATCTCATCATAAGCTTTGCGGTTAAAAATATAAAAGTCATAGATCTGATAAATAAATATGGCCAGGGGAATGAGTAAATAAATGTAATAACCTTGGATGACCAGCCAGGACCCGCCGAGGCAAGTAATTATCAGTAGGATCAGCCGCTTGATTATTTTCCATTCAAATCTCTTAAACTCCATATGATAAGGTGTTATTCAAATATGGATAAATATACTTTGATCAGATCTCATATTTATTAAGCCGCCTATACAATGCGGTCCGGGTGATGCCTAATTCTTTAGCGGCTTGAGTGATATTGCCATTGTGTTTCTCCAACACTCTGATGACCGTATTTTTTTCTACAGCACTCAGGTTCATATCATCCTTGTCTTTGAGTACAGATGAAGTCTCCAGGTTGGAAAAAATAATTTCTGAGGCAGTCAATTCAGTCTTATCACATAATATAACTGCTCGCTCAATCGTATATTGTAATTCACGAATGTTGCCTGGAAAGGAATATTCCATAAGTTTATTGATGGCAGAAGACCCTAACTTAAGGTCGTGCTTTAGATACTTGGCACTATAGACTTGAAGGAAGTGTTTGGCTAAAAGTTCGATGTCGCTACCCCGATCTCTAAGCGATGGAAGCGTCAAGTCTACCGTATTGATTCGATATAATAAATCTCGTCGGAAGCGATGTTCGTTGGCCAATTCCGAAAGCGGTAGATTAGTCGCACAGATCAATCGGATATCAACCTGGCTCGGTACATTGGAGCCTATTCGGGTGATATGCCTGTTTTGAATAACTGAGAGAAGTTTGGCTTGTTGATTGAGATTGATATTGCCTATTTCATCTAAAAACAAGGTTCCTCCCTGAGCGGCTTCAATCCTCCCTATTCGATCTTCTTTGGCATCGGTGAAAGAGCCTTTTTTGTGCCCAAATAATTCGCTTTCAAATAAAGATTCAGTGAGTGCTCCAAGATCTACTTTGACGAATGGTTTATCTGCTCTGTTCGAATAATAGTGAATTTGATTCGCGAGTACATCCTTGCCAGATCCATTTTCTCCCAGGATCAAAATATTTGCATCTGTTGGAGCTACTTTAGACACTTTGAGCATCAAATCTTTCATAAGACTGGACTCGCCAAGCAGTGTGATTTCAGGTGCTATCGAAGGTTGGATATTTTTTAATTGTTTTTTGAAGGCATCATGCAGGCTTTCAATGAGTTTTTCATTTTGCCAGGGCTTTAGAATAAAATCTTCAGCTCCTTCTTTAAGCGAACGCACTGCTAAATCTATATCTCCATAGGCGGTAATGAGGATCACGCAGGAGTCAGGGGCTATTTTTTTAATTTCCCGCAGCCAAAAGATACCTTCATTGCCAGACTGAATACCACTCTTAAAATTCATATCCAATAAGATAATGTCAAAAACTTTTTGCTTAAGCAAGGATTTGATCTCATCAGGATATCTACTGAACTCTATAGATTTGACCAATGGCTTTAGCAATAACCTAACTGCGGTAAGCACATCTGGATCATCATCTACTACTAGTATATTGCTTTCGCGGAGCTTCATATATCTCCCAAAGGTCGGCAAAATCTTATGAGAAATCATAAAGTAATAGATTTATATAAAAGACAGAAGTTCAATGGAATAGTTGCATGCACATTGATCTTTAGACTTGAAAGTCATAACTTTTATTAATTAACTGGGTGAATGGAGAGATTGCTGCAAGGAAGCTCATTAGGATAATAAAGGGCTAATCTTCATTTTTCATGCAAGGTTTAATCCAAAGTCTTGCCTTTCAATTTCGCACACAGTTGTATCAAAATCGTACACTTTAAGGCTAATAAAATTTTGTAAGTGACTGATTATTAATGCTATGTAACCTTTGGCACGGTCTTCCGTACTTATAATGTTAAGAAATACTCATAAAGTGGATAGACCAATAGAAAAAAAGACCTGGACGACAAAACGAATACTTGGGATTATAGGAGTGCTTGCCCTCGCTGGCTTAATATACATGGCAGTAAAGTCATCTTCTGGCAAATCTAAACTCAATGTAGATACAGAAAGACTGATGATCAGCGAGGTTACTGAAGGTCCCTTTAAAGAATTTATACCCATCAATGGAGTCGTCATGCCAATCACTACTATCTACCTCGATGCTTTAGAAGGAGGTAGGGTAGAAGAGAAATATGTTGAGGATGGGGCTATGATGAAAAAAGGGCAACCTATATTAAGATTAAGCAATACAGATCTGGAGTTGACTTTGGCCAATCAGGAGACTTCCGTGTTTGATGTATTGACTCAAATGCAAAATACCAAAAACAATGCTGAACAAAATACTATTCGCCAACTCAACCAGATGGCCGAAGTGACCAATGCATTGGAAGAGGCCAAGCGATTGTATGACCTAAACAAAAAACTATTCGATCAAAAAGCAATTGGTCTGCAGGATTTTAAATCTTCGGAGAATATGTATAACTATCAGGTGAGGAGGAAAAATCTTACAGAGCAAATCCTTTCACAAGACAGTATTTCTATTAAAACACAGCTAGCACAGATGCAAGAATCTTATTCACGTATGCAGAATGCGTTACAGCTCATGCGTCGAAAAGTAGGTGATCTTATCGTACGAGCGCCAGTCGATGGACAACTCACTTCGTTGGATGCAGAGATCGGACAGTCTAAACAGAAAGGCGAAAGTCTGGGCAGACTCGATGTATTAAGTGGTTTTAAAGTGAGGGCGGACATCGACGAACATTATATCTCCCGGATTTATACTGATCTCGAAGGGGACTTTCCATTTGCTGGAAAACAATATTTTTTGGTGATTAAAAAAGTATATACCCAGGTGACCAATGGCAGATTCCAGGTAGATATGGAGTTTAAAGGTGAAGTTCCTCCGGGCATCAGAAGAGGACAGACCTTCCAGGTAGGATTGGCGCTGGGATCAGAATCTATAGTGACCCTGGTACCCAAAGGAGGTTTTTTTCAAACGACCGGCGGCAACTGGATTTTTAAATTAAATGAAAATGGAACAATGGCATTTAAACAAGATATTACCCTGGGTCGGCAAAATCCTAATAATTATGAAGTGTTGAGTGGATTAAAGCCTGGTGATAAAGTGGTGACGAATAGTTATGAGACTTATGGTAAGATGGAGGAGTTGGTGTTGGTGAAGTAGTTGGATGAGGTGTGAGCATTGAGGTATGAGGGTTGAGGATGCTAATTAAGTTTATTGGATAAGGAGTTAATCGTTTTTCTGATTTCAATCACGTTCTCAGTTAATTCAGAAAAAATTGATTCTGATAGATATAATAAATCTCTAGCTAAAAGTAGCTGGTACTCAAGTTCGGAACAGGATCCACTTGCAATCGTTAGAAATCTTTTAAAATCTGGGTTCGTTCGCCTTCCTCACCCTTCAGCAATATTGGTTGGAATGGAGGTGGATGATCTTCTCATTTGATTTGTTAATCCAAAGATCTCCTCTTTTGGAAACAAATTGGTGGCTTTATAAATTTTTAAAGTAAGCGAATGTGACTTTATCAAAACTTGTAATTCATGAAAATTTCTCATTTTTTTAAATTTTAACTATTAATAATTTTGGTGTATCAGGAACAAGACGAGACAAATTTTGTATCAAATTTGACTCGTGGCTCTTGCCACACACCTCAAACCTTTCACAATGATCAAAATAACTGACTTAGAAAAAACCTACCGTACAGAAGAGGTAGAGACCATTGCTCTCAATAAGGTGAGCTTTGAAGTAAAGTCCGGCGAATTCATCGCGATTATGGGACCCAGCGGTTGTGGCAAGTCGACGCTACTCAATATCCTAGGATTACTTGATGACATGGATAGCGGTTCCTATTTATTTGATGGTATCGAAGTGGCCAAATTTAATGAGCGCAAGAGAGCTGATCTTAGGAAGCACAATATTGGATTTGTGTTTCAGAGTTTCAACCTCATTGACGAATTAAGTGTATTCGAAAATGTCGAGTTGCCATTGATTTACACCGGCGTAAAATCTGATGAGCGCAAGCGAAGAGTGGAGACCGTCCTGGACAAAATGCAGATCATGCACCGACGCAATCACTTTCCGCAACAACTCTCCGGAGGGCAGCAACAACGTGTCGCGGTAGCTCGTGCAGTGGTTAACAATCCAAAACTGATATTAGCGGATGAGCCTACCGGAAACCTTGACTCCAGCAATGGTAACGAAGTGATGCAATTATTGACTGATCTAAATGAGCAGGGTACAACCATCATCATGGTGACGCATTCCGAGCATGATGCAAGATACAGCCATCGGATCGTACGTATGTTGGATGGCAGGACTGTGATGGAGAATATCCTGGTTTAAATATTTTTACGCTTTTGCTTGAAGCGTGTTCTTTTTATGAAAATGGTCACTAAATAATTACTCACTTCATAATAATATTAAAAAGGACATGATAAAAAATTATTTTAAAATCGCTTTACGAAACCTTTGGAAGTTCAAAGGGTTTTCGCTGATCAATATTTTTGGTTTGTCCATGGGGCTTGCCTGCTTCGTGTTGATAGCGATGTATGTCGCGGATGAGTTGAGTTACGACCGTTATAATGAAAAAGTCGATCGTATATTCAGGATTAATTCTGATATACGCTTTGGCGGAACAGATCTGAATATGGCCGTGAGTGCTGATCCGATGGGGGCGGTGCTGAAAAAGGATTATCCTCAGGTCGAAGAGTATGCAAGACTATATAGTTCGAGTGGATCAAGGTTGATTAAAAAAGGCGATGAGTACATCAATGAAGATCGGATCACGTATGCAGACTCTACGTTTTTAAAAGTTTTCACCATGCCTGTCCTTGCCGGGGACTCAAAAAACTTTTTAAATGAACCCAATACTGTAGCGATTACTGAGACAATAGCCAGAAAATATTTTGGAGATGTACAAGGAGCTATTGGGAAAACCATAGAAACTTCAGGGGCTAATCCGACCCTTTTTAAAGTGACTACTGTGTTAGCAGACATGCCTCACAACTCCCATTTTATATATGATTTTCTTTTTTCCATGGCAAATGTTGACTATGACTTTGGAAACTTTCTCAGCCATAATTTCCATACTTACGTACTACTGAAGCCAGGTACGGACTACCAATTATTTAATAAAAACTTTGACCAGGTAATTAATAAATATATACTGCCCCAGGCCAAGCAATATATGCAAATTGAATCGATGGAGGATTTTGCTAAAAGTGGCAATATGCTGAAATATTCTTTGTTTCCAATTAAGGACATTCATCTTCATTCCTCCAGAACGGTAGAATTAGGAGTAAATGGCAATATTCAATACGTATATATATTCTCCGCAGTTGCTTTATTCATCTTGTTGATAGCTTGTATTAATTTTATGAATTTATCGACGGCTCGTTCGGCTGGAAGGGCTAAAGAAGTTGGCATCAGGAAAGTACTGGGTACTGAAAAAAAAGCTTTAATCGGACAATTTCTTACAGAGTCTACCCTGATGGCTTTCATTTCTACCTTGCTGGCGATATCAATTATATGGATTTCAATGCCATGGTTTAATACTATGGCTGGCAAACAATTGGAGTTTACAATTTTATTTAAACCTCAATACATCTTGTTTTTATTTTCACTTCCTATCGTAATTGGAATTTTAGCTGGCAGTTACCCGGCATTTTATTTATCTGCCTTTCAGCCGATTTCTGTCCTCAAAGGGAAACTCAATGCAGGTTCAAAAAAGAATGGGCTTCGCAATTTTCTGGTAGTATTTCAGTTTGCAACTTCTATCATTTTG
>OBID01000167.1_pt1 | contig 29323 bp, 14 predicted proteins | sample 1519781 | NCBI WGS metagenome assembly OBID01 (sample SAMEA3991478, study PRJEB22521) | metagenome | biome: anthropogenic terrestrial biome; feature: sewage plant; material: sludge | place: Sweden | collected 2012-09-26 | reverse complement strand
ACAGTTATGGCGCTTGGTGAATAATTCAGGATATATACTTATTGAACTCATCATAATAAAATTTGTTTAATTTTGTGTGAAAATTAGCTTAAAAAATAAATTGTGGATTGTTATTTTAATTCCTTTATGATATAATAACTATAAAGAGTAAAAATATATATGGAAAATTAAGAGCGGAATTTTTTTACATAAAAACATAAAAATTAAACAGTTATATATGTCAGGGGAGTTATGTTTATGAATGAAAAAATAGCGGTCAGGCAAAAAAATTATGCAAAATTTCAGGTAGACATTGATGATAATTTTAAAATAGTAGCAATAGATAAAAACTTTACTGATATAACCGGATTTAAGCAGAGTGATATAGACACAGGTTTGTATATGAGCAGAATGATCCCTACAGAAACATATACTGATTATATAATGTCAGTAAGGGGAAATATAACAAAGAACGGCGAATTTTGCTGCAAGCACCCTATAATAATAAAAGACAGAACGCTGATAACCGTTTCGTGTTTCGGAGAAGTTGAAATTTATGATTCTGTAAATACCAGAAAAGTAAAAATGGTAATCACATATAATGACAGAAAAAAAGATGTTGAAAGCGGAGTAGAACATTTTGAAACAGAAAAAGACAAGCTTACAGGGCTTTTTTCAAGAGAGAGTGGAGAAAAGCTTATAAAACAATACCTTAAAATTAAACCTAAAGAAGAAATATGTGCACTGTGCATTATTGATGTGGATGATTTTTATGAAATAAATAACCTTTACGGCAGGGAATTCGGAAATTCCGTTCTTGAAGAGGTAGCTGAAAAACTCAGCATTATAATACGACCTACAGATATCATAATAAGGCTTGGCGGGGACGAGTTTATGATATTTACCAAGAACACAAACAAATCATATCTGAAAACATTCGGAACGTCAATGAGCCGAAGAATAAACAGCATTTATGCCGGACAGGAAAAAGATATTAGTATATCATGCACCATCGGAATTGTAACTACATTTTATTCAGAAAAATATGATGAACTTTTTGATTATGCATATAAAACACTTATGTTTGCAAAAAAAACAAAAAAGGGTTCAAGTCTGCTTTATTCAGAAGTATCTCATCTTGTAGATTCAAAGGTTCTGGATGCCACTATTATAGATAAGGGTGTAAATGATATTATAGATATAAATCCTCAGAATGACGGAAATATTATTTCATTTGCATTCTCTCTCATGGAGAAGTCAAAAGACCTTAAAAGTGCTATAAATCTTCTTCTCCCGAAAATAGCAAAAAATTTTAATTTCAGCAGGATCATAATATTTGAAATGAATGACGATAATATGTTTTACAAATTCACATATCACTGGTGTGAAAAAGGTAAACCAATTGATTTCAACCATATTTATGATTTTAGCAGAAAAGACTATAATGCACTTCAGGAGAATTTTGAACACGACGGAATCTTTCAGATCACATCCAGAATTTTGCCTAAGTTTTCAAAATCCTTAAGAAAAATACTTGAAAAAAATGATAGAAATCAATATATTTTTTCAGCAATATATAACGAGGGAGTATTCAAGGGCTGTCTGATTTTTGAAACTCATGATAAAAACAGAAAGCTTCAGTTTGACGAGATTATAACCTTAAAAGAGCTTTCACGTATTATTTCTACACATATAAACATGGTAAACGCTGATCTTGCAAGCAAGGCAAAGTCAGAATTCCTTTCACGTATGTCGCATGAGATACGAACTCCTATAAACGCTATAAAGGGAATGACGGACAGGGCGATGTGTGTTATTGAAAAGGATGATGAATTTGATAACATCGAGATATGTGACTGTCTTGAAAAGATAAATATTTCTACAAAGTATCTTATCTCACTTGTAAATGATATTCTTGACATGTCCAAAATTGAAAGTGGAAAAATGCATATTGTCCAGGAGAATTTTGATATAAACAATCTTTTTGAGGAATTTGAACTGATGATAAGACCTCAGGCTGACCAGAGATGTATTAATTTCAACATAATAAAAGATTATAAAAACCATCTTTTTATCGGTGATCAGCTCAGAATAAATCAGGTGCTTATAAATCTTGCCGGCAATGCATTGAAATTTACGCCTTTCAGCGGAAAAATAAACGTATATATTGAAGAAACAGAAAGTAGTGCTGACAGCTCAAAAATAAAATTTACAGTTAAAGATAACGGAATAGGAATAAGAGAAAAGAATCTTAAGCGAATATTTGAATCTTTTGAACAGGCTGAAAACAATATAACAAAGGCTTTCGGAGGAACAGGGCTTGGTCTTGCAATAAGCAAAAACATAGTAGAGCTCATGGGAGGAAAGCTGGAAGTTGAAAGTGAGGAGAATAAAGGCGCAACATTCTACTTTACAATAGAACTGAAAAAATGTATAAGTATAAAGGATGTATTAAGCGAGGTTGTTTGTCTGAAATCAGAATCATTTGATTTTTCGGGAAAGAAAATAATGATTGCAGAGGATAATGATTTTAATGCTGAGTTTACAAAATCACTTCTTGAAAATGTAGGATTTACAGTAGAAGTAGCATATAACGGCAAACAGGCGGTTTACTCATTTATATCAAATCCGCCTCATACATACGATGCAGTTCTTATGGATGTAAGAATGCCTCTTATGGATGGATATGAGGCTGCAAGATGTATACGTAATTCAGATAAACCTGATGCATATTCAATACCAATAATAGCACTTACTGCAAATGCTTCTGGTGATGATCAGAAAAGAGCCATTCAGAGCGGAATGAACGGATATCTTTCAAAGCCTTTTGAAAAAGATATGCTTTACATGCAGCTGAGCCAGTTCATTTCTAATACTCCTAAAGTAGAAAGCAGCAAATATGTATTAAGTCCTAGCAGCTTAATTTCTTAAAATGAAATACGGGATGCAGCTAAAAAACGCAGCCCGTATTTTTTCATAAAAAATATATTTTTAAGAATTACAGGCATGTTTAATCATTTCATAATAAGGAGGTATTTTCACAAGCAGTCTCATTAGAAATCAACAGTAATATTATGTACCATAAAAATCAAAAACGGATAGATCTTTGTGATAAAAATATCTTGACATTGTTTGTATATTGTAGTATGATATTAGTATATGTAATACTACATAACTATTGTACTATTTCTATTAGTACACAAAGAGAAAAAAGAACAGGAGGAATCAGATGAAAAAAAATAATAAGACAATATGGGGAAAAATGAGAGGAACATTGAAGCGAAGTGAACGTATTACAGAACTTACGTTTATTTCACCAAGTATTATAGGTGTTCTTATTTTTTTTATACTGCCTTTTTTTGTAGTTATTTATTATTCTTTAATAGATAATCCAATTAATGCAGAATTTGTGTTTTTAGATAATTTTTCAAAGATATTTCAAAATGAAGCGTTTCAGCTGGCGTCAAAAAACACTGCAGTTTTTTCGGTTATAGCTGTACCCCTGGTAGTGGTTTTATCACTTCTTCTGGCTTTGCTGCTTGATACTAAAATTCCGTTTAAAACACAGCTCAGGGCATCATTTCTTTGTCCGCTCATGGTTCCGACGGCGTCGGTTGTACTTATATGGCAGGTTATGTTTCATAAAAGCGGTACAATAAATCAGCTCACAGAGATAATAGGCGCACATCCGGTGGACTGGCTCAAGTCAGGCAGTGGTATGGTTGTCGTTATTGTTATGTTTTTATGGAAAAATCTTGGATACAATATGATTCTGTTCCTTGCAGCACTTTCAAATATTCCTGGAGATGTAATGGAAGTTGCTACACTTGAAGGAGCAGGACCAATCTATAAATTCTTTCATCTTAAGCTTAGATATCTGTCTCCTACAATATTGTTTGTTACAATACTTTCTTTGATAAACTCATTCAAGATATTCAGAGAGGTATATCTGCTTACCGGTGATTATCCGTTTGATTCACTCTACATGCTTCAGCATTTTATGAATAATACATTCAACATGCTGGAATATCAGAAACTTTCCTCAGCAGCAATTATTATGGCTTTATTTATGGTTGTTATCATAGGCATACTGTTTATTGTTGAGTACTGGTTCGGAAAGGATGTGGAATAATGAAATCCGGATCTATAAGAAAACAAAAAATCAAGCAGAAGTCAGGTATTATTGTTCTTACTGTATGTGCAGTATTTTGTGCAGTCATTTTTCTTTTTCCTACAGTAATGACAATTGCCAACTCATTTATGACTCAGAAAGAAATAAATGCAAATTATGGTGCAATGATAAGTAATTTTGACAGTGATGAGGGAAAGAAAACATACATTTCAGATAAACTCAATCTAAAACTTATTCCGGATAAGGTTTCACTTGAACAGTATAAAACAGTACTTTTCAAGAGCTCTGATTATCTTATGAAATTCTGGAACTCAGTAATACTTGTAGTACCGATAGTATTTTTTCAGATAGTTGTAGCCTCTCTTGCAGCATACAGTTTTGCAAGATACCGGGGAAAATTAAAGGAAATGTTGTTTTTTCTATATGTAATACTTATGCTTATGCCGTATCAGGTAACACTTGTTCCGAACTACCTTGTAGCGGACAAGTTAGGAATTCTTGATACACGTCTTGCTATAATACTTCCGGGTATTTTTGCTCCGTTCAGCGTTTTTTTACTTGCAAAGGTTATGAGAAGAATACCTACATCATATATAGAAGCTGCTAAACTTGATGGTGCAGGTGAAATACAGATATTTACACAGATATGTCTGCCTTTATCAAGAAGTGCGATATTTTCAGTAATGCTACTTCTTTTTATAGATTACTGGAATATGGTAGAACAGCCGCTTATAATGCTTTCAGACAGTGATTATCATCCTCTTTCAGTTTTTCTTTCAAAAATAAATTCAGGAGATGTGGGACTTGCGTTTGCTGTAGCTGTAATATACATGATTCCTACATTACTGATGTTTTTGTACGGTGAAGACTATCTGGTTGAAGGCATTACATATTCAGGTGGAATAAAAGGATAAATTTTTTCGAAAGGATATAAAAAATGGATAAAGAACAGTTAATAAAAGGTGAAGTAAAAAAAGCAAAACCTAGAAACAGAAAAGAATGGATAAAAAATACAATCATTGTTTTTCTTCTTGTTATGCTTTTGCTCACATTCTTTTCAAATACAATTATGAACCATTCACTCCCGGAGGTTTCAGTTTCCAGACTTTCCAGAGAATCAGTTTCAAAGAATTATAATCTTGATATTGTTGTTGAAGCAAATAAAACATATGACATTACATCAGATGAACCAAGGGATATAAAAAGAGTAGCGGTAAAAAAAGGTCAGGAAGTAAAAGAAGGACAGGCACTCTTTTATCTTGAAGAAATAAAGGACAGTGCACAGGTAAAGGAACTCACAGCACAGATAGATGCAGAAAAATTAATTTATGAAAAAGCAATGATGACAGCGGGAGCTGATTATTATGAACTTAATCTTGGGGTTGAGAAGGCAAGAGATGCTCTTAACAAAGCGATAAGTGACAAAAAAAATGCAGCATCAGGCGGAAATGTTACTGTTGATAATACTGCACGTATTGCAGAACTTACTCAGAAAAAAGCAACACTTCAGAATGACATTGCTCTCCTTTCTTCTCAGTCTTATGAGTCATTAAGCTCATCTACACGTCAGAAAATGGAGGCAGAGCTTAACAGTTACAATTCACTTAAGGCTGAATACGACTCTCTTAATGCATCACTGCAGACTTTACAGACCAGTTTCAAGGGTGATGATGCAATAAGAGAAGTGGAAAAAAACATCGGTACGCTTGAACTTGACCTTGAGTTGCTTAATAAAGGCAAAGCATCAGAGGCAGATATTGCCCGTAAGCAGCTGGAAATAAAATATGCAAAGGAAGATCTTGAAAGACTCAAGGCACAGAAAACATCTATAGAAGATTTACAGAAAAAGCTTAATGAAAAAACTCCTCAGTATCAGAACGCAGCAGATGCACTTGCTGCAAAAGCACTTAATGTCAAAGCTTCAATAGAATCTGAGTCGCAGCTTATAGATGTTGAACTTTCTTCCCTGCAAATCAGTCAGACTCCTTCAGGTGGTGAATTATCCGGACCTGGTATCGACTATGATGCTGCTATATCAGAGGCAAAATATAATTTAAGCGCAGCAACACATGCTCTGGAAAAACAGATAAAGGATGATAAGATTACAAATGCTCAGACAAAGATCGAACTTGATGCTCAGAAAAAGAAAATAGAAGGTATGGAAGCAGATCTTGCAGAAATTTTATCAAAAGAATCAAAAAAGGAGATAACATCACCTGTTGACGGTGTTGTTGAGGAAATTCTTTTTGCAGCAGGGCAGAGTTGCGTAGAAACTGATAAACTGATGGTACTTAACATTTCTGAAGATGGGTTTACAGCCACTGCTGAAGTAAGTGCAGAACAGAATAAAACTCTTTCAAAGGGTAAGGAAGCAAAGGTTGTAAGTCAGGGCTTTGAAAACGCAAAAGTAACAGTAAAATCAATAGTAAAGAGTAAGGGTGATTCATCAAAGTTCACTATTACATTTACAGTATCAGGCGATGATGTGGTAGCAGGTCAGAACTTAAGGATAGAACTTGGCGAATCTGCCTCAACATTTGATTCAGTTGTACCAAAGGGTGCTGTTAAGAAGGATTCAGGCGGAAGTTTTGTATATGCAGTAAAGTCAAAGAGCACTCCGCTTGGAAACAGATATATTGTTGAAAAGGTAAATGTTACAATAATAGCCGAGGACGATACACAATGTGCTGTTTCAGGAGAATTTGGTGAATCAGCAGATTATATAATTACAGCGTCATCCAAGCCATTCTCACCTGGAGATCAGGTAAGACTTGCTGAGGAGTAATCTGAATGAGAAATATAATAAGAAAAATCAACAAAAAAAGAGCTATAGTATTTTGTTCAGCGGTGATTATTCTTTTTATACTGCTTATGATTTTTTCAGCAATGAAAAAAAGTCAGAGTTCGCAGACAATGGCAGACAGATGGTCATCAGACGGTACTAAATATGCACAGATATCAATATTTTATCCGGATGACAAAAATTTGTATTCAACATCTGAAGTAGAAAACATTGAAACTGCAATAAATGAGAAAATGGATTCTGAGTCATATAAGCCTGTCAGAGAAGGCGCAGAAGTATGGATAGATGCATATTCAACAGTGCCTTTCAAGACAACAGCTTCCGGCAGGTCAGCATCAGATCAGAGCATGGAAAAAGCACCTATGCCTGAAATGTCAGGTGAAGGTGATAATGAAAAAAAAGAATTTTCAGAGACACATGATGTGAATTTAGTTGGCATAGGAGGAGATTATTTTGAGTTCCATCCTCTTGAACTTTTATCAGGAAATTATATATATGAAGGAGAATTCAGAGATAACAGGGCAGTGCTTGATGAGGAGTCCGCATGGGCATTATTCAGTTCAGCTGATGTTGTCGGAATGAAATTCTATGCTGCAGATATAGAATTTGAGGTTGCAGGAGTTGTAAGACATGAGGCTCAGAAGGTCACATCCCTATCTTATCCGGAAACCCCTATTATATATGTTCATAGTAATATCCTTAAAGTATCAGAAATAAATGATTCTATTTTATGCTATGAAGCAGTAATTCCTGATCCTGTTGAAAATTATGCTAAAAATATCATCCTCGAGTATTATGGTGTAAATATGATGTCATCAACAGATGATGCTGTAAAGAAAGGAGAGGAAAACCTTCCATGTATAATTATTGATAATACAAATAGGTATTCATCTCCGAAATTGTGGCAAAATATCAAAGACTTCGGTAAAAATCTTGTCATTTCAAAACAGATTGTTTTTCCATACTGGGAAAATGCTGCAAGAATAATGACTGCAAGGTTATCTCTTGTTTTTCTTACAATTGTGATTGTTGGCGCTGCTGTTATTATTATGGTGCTTATATTTATCGGAAAGCTTTATCTTAACAGGACATGGCATCTGAAAGACTACATAGAAAAGCTGACGGATAAGTATACATATAAAAAGAAAATGTCCGATTATATTAATGTAAATGAAGATGATGAAGGAAAGGAAAAAAAGTATGAGTAAATTAAGCATAACCAAAAGAGTACTATGTTCGTTCATCGCAGCATCTATGCTGTTATCTGTTTCAGGCTGTACAGACAAAAATAGCAGTGATGGCAAATCAGAAAAAACAAATATCGCCAGAAAGATCGTAAACTATTATTCACCCAAAACTATAAATCTGCCGGAGGGCATGGATTATCCTGATAATATAAAATATGCAAATGATAAAATTTGTGTTTTAGGCTATATGTCAGGTTCTTCATCTCAGAATCTGTCAAAAACTCTGAATATTCAGACAAAAGAAGTTAAAGATATTGATCTTAGCATGATAGAAGCTGAGAATATAAGTACAGTATATATGACAGAGAGTAAGATATATGTATCATATACTGACAAGGAATATAAATCATTATTATGCAGTGTTGATCGTTCATCAAATCAGGTAATATCAGAAATTGAACTTGGCAGTGACTGCTATATCTCGTCAATGTATGAAATTGATAGTAAGCTATATGTAATGTCAATAAACTATTCAGACATGAATGCAACTACAAGTTTTGATATATACGATCAGAATCTTAAACATCAGGAATCAATCAATATAAATGAAAAAATTTCTCTTGATAAGGATTCGAATGTTGCAATGGTAATCCCGGATAGAAAAGGTTCTTATTATGCTCTTTCTGCAAAATTTTCAGGAGAGGAACAAGACATTACTCTTCATAAATTATCTTCCACATATGACGTTGAATATACATCTGATGATTTTTCAGATATGTCAGGATATTTTTCAAGTGCATTTATAGGCAAAAACGGAAATCTATTTGCTGTAAGCGAAGACATGGATAAAACGCAACTTTCAGCAGGTAAAACTCTTTTTATAAACGAAGTTGATTCTGCTACCGGTGCAGTAGTAAACAGATATGAATTAAAAGGCGACGATTCAACATATATATTAGGAGACAGTGCTGTAGGTGACTACGACTTTATTTTTACAAAAAATGATGGCATATATGGATACACGCTTGCAGACAGCAAAGAAACATTGGTTATTAAGTATGGAGATGAGCTTGAAGATGATTTTAAGAATTGCTACAGTGCAAGCTCATGTGGAAATGAACTCTTTATGAATACTCAGGTTTATGGAAGCAGCAATCAGCAGATATGTATTATGAACGAATCAGGAGAGGTTACAGGGCAAATCGAATTTCCTGGAAGTGATGGATTCATCGAGAGTTCCTATATAGCTCCGGACGGCAGTATTTATTATATTGAATCTATTGACAATGGTCAAGAGGACGAAGAAGGAAACTGGGTAAATGAGTCAAAGCGTTCTCTTCACCAATTGGATGAAAACGGAAAAGAAGTGAACTCATTTTCATTTGATGACATTGATCTTGGTGAAGGTGAAATGTATATTCAGGATTTCTGTGTAAAGAATGATGGAACACTGTATATTAAAATGAATTTTTATAACAAAGATTCGTCTGAGAACACTATGAGCCTTGCTGTAATAAACAGTGACGGAACCTTAAAATCGCTTATAAAAAATGAAAATATTGAGTATATTGAAAATGTAATATTAACTGATAAGGATGATTATCTCGTTTATCAAAGCAAGGGCAAACAAAAATTTGTAAAGATTGATTACGAAAAAAATGACATCGGAGAAGAAATCAAGTTCAAGGATATCAATATGGGTAGTAATTATTCCGTTTATCCGGGAAGTGATGAATATGATTTTTATTATTCAAATTCAGATGCAGTATATGGATGTAACATTGCAGATGACAAGCAGACTGAAATTATAAACTGGCTTGACTCTGATATAAATATTTCTGTAAATAATATATGTCCTGTAAACAATGATAAAATACTTTGTACTGCATGGGACCAGGAAAACGGAAAGGAAAACATCTATATACTTGACAGGGTGGATGAAGAAACACTTAAAAAAGTTCAGAGCCGTCAGATAATAACCGTTGCAGGTGTTGACGTTATGTACTCAGGACTTGCTGATGAAATAACAGAATTCAACAAAAAGAGTGACAAGTACAGACTGCAGATAAATGATTATGGCAAGTACTCTGAATATACAGATTCAAGCTATGTGTCAGGAGCCAAAAAGCTCAATACAGATATTGCTCAGGGAGATATTCCGGATATTGTTATAGGTAATTATGAGGTTGATATGGAGTCATATACCTCAAAAGGAATGTTTACTGATATATTGGCACTGATGGATAAGGACGGCGATATTTCAAAGGATGATTATCTTGAAAATGTATTTGATATGTACACAGTAGACGGAAAGATGTTTCAGGTTGTTACAAGCTTTAATATAAACACCATGATAGGAAAAACAGCTGATGTCGGTGAAAAATCCGGATGGTCATTTGATGATTTCTTCAAATTTACAGAAAGCCATAATGATACAGATATTTTCTATAAATGCTCGAAAGAAGAATTACTCGAATCACTTGTGACATATAATATAGCCGAGTTTGTAAACTTTAAAGAAGGAAAATGTGACTTTGATAATGATACATTTGTAAAGCTTCTTGAGTTTATTAATAAAAACGGAATAGAGGCTGAAGAAGGAATAAATCCTCGTGATATGAAATATGGACAGAAAGAGGAGGATTATGAATCATATGCAAAGAGATTCTATAACAAAAAGTGTGTTCTTGAAATAATGCAGCTGAATGGTTTTGATCAATATAATTCCATGATCACTGGAACAATAGGCGAACCTACAACGCTTATTGGTATTCCATCAATTTCAGGTGATGGAAACGGAGCAATGATTTCTGCAGACACCTCCATAGGAATATCAGATAAATCAGAAAACAAGGATGGAGCATGGGGATTTGTAAAGGAACTTCTCCTTGATGATTATCAGGATGGTTTGAATAAAGGCTATGTAAATACATTCCCTGTAAAAAAATCCGCTTTTGATAAAATTATCAGTGTTGCTCAGAGTCAGGAAAGTCAAGGAAAGATAGAAGGACCTGATGGTGATTATATTGATATGAAACCTATTGATACCAAATCAGCACAGATGATACTTGACCTTGCAAAGTCCACTGATAAAAAGATTATTTCAAACGCAAGCATAACAGACATTATTAATGAACAGGTAAATATCTTCTTTGATGGAGGACAGTCTGCAAAAGAAGCTGCTGCAGCTGTTCAAAGTAAAGCAACCCTTTATTTAAAGGAAATAAACTGACGTAATTAAAAATGCAGGACTTATGTCCTGCGTTTTTGATACTGGAGGTATGATAATGAAAAAATTTGATTTATCAGGTGTTATATTATCGGCTGCTGCCGCATCACTTATGATGACATCTATAACGGGATGTGATGATAACGGAAGAATAGGGGAAGAGTCTCAGTTACATACATCTTTACCGGAAAAGCAGAACGTTGAAAGTTATTCAACGAAATCACTGGGAATGCCGCAGGATATTAATTATGCACAGAGTATACACTATTCAAATGGAAATATCTATGTTTCAGGATATAGGACGTCATTGGAAATATCAGAGTATTCAAAGATGCTCAATATTAAAACGTTCGAATCCGAAGAATTTACATTTGATTTTCCTATAAACTATATAAATAAAGTTCTTATGGATAAGGAAAATATATATGTAAGCTACACTGATGAGGACTATAATACAATTTTTTCATCAGTAGACAGAAAAACGGGAAAAGAGCTTATCAGAAATAAGATAGATGATTTCTGCAATATAAAAGATATTTTTTCTGATAATCAGGGGAACATATGTACACTTAATATTAATCAGGATTCCGTTTTCAATGATCCTTCAAGTGAAAGTACACTGAGTATATATAATAAAGATCTCACACTTAAAGAAACGGTAAATCTTAATCAGAAGCTTGGACTTCAGGAAAATGAGCAGATTACAAGAATAATTCCTGATGGCAGAAAATCTTATTATGCTGTATCATGCTGCAATGCCCAGCCCTTTACCTCATCAACTATGACTGAAATCAAAACAAAGCTTTATAAATTTTCAGACGATTATAAAATACAGTTTGAGACTGAAAATTTTGGAGAAGATGATACCGGATCAGGCATATCAGACTGTTTTATGACCTCAGACGGAAATCTGTACGCAGCATTTTTTGCAAATAATCTGTCACGTAAAATATTACACATAGATGAGCTTGACGGAAATGTTATCGACAGTTATGAAATTCCGGATGCAGCAGTGTTTTTTGGTAGTACAGATGAATATGATGTAATTTATCAGACTTTTAATAATGAAGGATTATACGGCTATAATTTTCAGACAGGAGAGAGCAGTATGCTTTTCACCTATGATGAAGAGCTTGGTGCTGAATTCTCAAATATCACCAGCTATTCTATCTGCGGTGACAATATGCTTGTTAACACTGAAAATTCAGATGACAACAGCATCAGTATATTTGTAATGGATGAGACAGGAAAAGTAAATAATGAGATAAGGCTTACTTCACAGAATAAGGACGGATATATTGAAAACATTCATGTATCAGGTACAGATCAGATATATTGCTTTGAAAGTGCTGAAATAAGATCAGATGACAATGATTTATCTTATATAAAGTCTTATACAGTTGACAAATTTGACAGTAGCGGAAAATTGCTTGACAGAATGGATCTTTCTGATGAATTAGGAAATGAAAATCAAATTTTTGTTGAGGATATTATAACTGATAATGATGATGATATTTTTATTTTATATCAAAGAGAAACTGAAGAAGATAGTAGAACACTTCTTACTGTTATTGATAAAAACGGAAATATAAAAAATACGTCACCATTATCAGAATCACTTGAAAATATAAAAATGGCATCACTGACCGACGGAACAGTATGTGTTGTGGGAGTTAAGGATAAAAAAATATTTATCAGTAAAATTGATGAAAATAACGGCATGGTGATAGAAGAAGAAATTCAGGCACAGACAGAAGCAATATCAACTGAAAATTGTGTTATATATCAGGGCGATGAAAAATACAATTTTTATTATAAAACAGATAACATATTATATGGATATTCATTGAAATCAGATGAATCAACAGAAGTGTTCGATATTGAAAAAATTAATTGGGATATAGATGTTCAGACACTGTATCCCATCAATGAAAGCCGAATAATATGTATGGGATTCAGTAACGATGCTTGTGATACGGAGCAGATATATATAGTTGATAAGATAAAATAAGATTACTATTATGCCTTAAGGTTAAGGTGCTTTAAAATGACCGGGTTTTTGAAGGATTCTCCCTTCTGTATATTTGATAACATATCAGATATGTCGGCTCAGTAGTAACAAAATAAAAACAGACTGCATTATGTTGGTTTTACCGTAATGTAGTCTGTTTTTTTTAGTATTTTTTTGTTCTCACTTATTTAATGAGACGTATGACATATTGCCTGAGTTATAATGTCACGATAAATGATATCATTCCATAGTTATACTGAACGGTTATTGTTCCATTATGTTGCATTGCTATTGTCTGGGCTATATTGAGTCCAAGTCCGTTTCCGCCTGTTTTGCTGTTCCTTGAATCATCAACTCTGTAAAATCTGTCAAATAGTTTTAAAATGTTTTCGTCAGAAAGTTCTTCGCATTTGTTTGATATACAGAATTTAATTTTACCCTGATTGTTCTGGAACAGTGAAACGGATATCTGTGAATTTATAAGTGAATATTTCACTGAATTATCCAGAAGAATAGTTACCAGTTGTTTTATCCTGTCCTCATCACCATAAAATTTTAAACGTGAAGATATATCAGAAACAAGTGTTTTACCAGCCTCAAAAACCATAGGTTCAAATACCAGACATATGCTTGATATGGTATTTGAAATATTGAATTCTGACATTTCCATTTTGATCTGATTCGTATCTGATTTAGCGATATACAGAAGCTCATTTACGAGTTTTGACATTCTCAGTGTTTCTGCTTTGATATATTTCAGCCAGCGTTCCTGACTTTTAATTGAATCGTAAGGATTTGAAAGAACAACGTCTGTGTTTGTTGAAATAACAGTAAGCGGCGTTTTTAATTCATGTGATGCATCTGCAATAAATTGTTTTTGTTTGTTCCATGCTATTTCAATAGGCTTTATCGCCCAGTTTGCGAGAAAAATACTTATGAAGAATACTATTACAAGACCAATACATCCTATTATTATAAATATGATCATAAGACGATTAAGCGTGGATATTTCAATTGAGCGGTCTAAAATAATCAGGAAGCATTCTTTCTGATCAGGGGAATTGTTGAATTTATATCTGTATGCTACAGAGTCAATTTTATATTTTCCGCTTCTGTCTCCTGACTTTACAATATTTTCTATAGCATTTCTTATTTTAACATCGTAATCACTCTTGGTGTCATCCGTGTTATACTGAAAAAAATACTGATATGATATGTCAAGTATTTCTTTTTTGTCTGGACTCAGTCTTATAAAAATATGTGAGCGCACGAGATTACCGTTGTATTTTGTGGTTTCAGGTTTTGGTAAAGATGATTTTGTATAAACAGGTGTAGTGGTTACTGGTGCAGATAATGACGATGATGAGGTAACAGATGTAACAGCTGTTGTCTGCTCGTGATCAGAATCCAGTGTAGATTCAACGCTGTCGGTATTATCAGGGACATCTGCTATTGCAGGAACTTCAGAAACATCCGGCCCTTTAAGATTTTCAGGCGGTGACTGTGTTACAATCTGTGTATATTGCTGTTTTTGTTCTGAATGATGTGTTGTTTGTTCTGGTGGTTCAACTGTTGTTGTATCAGGCTGAGTATTTGTCATTTCTGTTATTTGAGGAAATTCAGGTTTCCAATCAGGATCATATGGAGGATACTTAGGAGGAATAAATGGAGGAACACCTGAAAAAGCGTCATCCGGCTGCGGATTCCACCCGCCGGAATATGCCCAGTAATCCTGCCAGTATTTGTTCCATGCATCCCAGTCAAAATTATCATTATGGTTATTATATCCGGCTTCTAAGTTTTCATAGATATTTGAATCTGCATCGTAAAAAAGCGGTGTTGCATGTGACATTTTTTCTGGATTATACAGTCCTGTACCTGAAAGACTATACTGAGTAATATCCGGTGTTCGGTCAGGCATACGGTCATGTGGCATATTTTTCTTATGATTTTCTATAAGTGTATCCATTATTTCTTCTGACATATTTATTTCAGAATTGAACATAAGAACATAAATACCACTCAGGGTAGCAAAAAGCACCAGAGATAGTATAAGCATATTAACAAGTACAAAACGTATTTTCAGCTTTTTTATCATTTACATCACTTCCCGGAGCAAAGGCAGTAGCCTACTCCTCTTACGGTTTTTATTATAACTGTTGAATTGATATGCGAAAGCTTTTTTCTTAAAAATGAAATATAGACCTCAACATTGTTATATTCGGCATTCGAATCGTATCCCCATATTTTTTCGATAAGCTGTTCTTTGCTGATGACAGCTGTACCGTTTTTAAAAAAAAGCTCCATAAGGCAGAATTCTTTAAGACCGAGCTTGAGAGAATCAGTGCTGCATGATAATTCATAGGTGTTTATATTAAGAGAAATATCACTGAACAAAAGATTATTTTGGCATACTGTACTGCTTCCACGTCTTCCAAGTGAGCGTATTCTGGCAAGTAGTTCATCAGTATTGAATGGTTTTGTCATATAATCATCAGCACCAATATCAAGTCCGGTTACCTTATCAGCAATTTCATCCTTTGCAGTAAGCAGCAGTACAGGTGTTGAGATTTTATTTATTCTCAATGAACGTAATACATCAAAGCCATTCATTTTCGGAAGCATTATATCAAGTATAATAACATCGTAAATACCTGAAAGTGCACAGTCAAGACCACTTATTCCGTCATAGCATGCATCTGTAAGATATTTGTTTTTCTGCATTATATGTTCAAATGCATCCGCAAGGGCAATTTCGTCTTCAATGATTAAAATCCTCATTTGTAATTCTCCTGTATGATAATATATTTGTATGACATTTGTATGTTTTTTATTGTGTGTTTAAAATAATTCTTGAAAGACGAAGATAATCTATCAGATTTATACGACCGTCTTTGTTTACATCAGCACATCTCTTCTGCTGTGAATCAGGTATAACGGAAATGATAAGTACTTTTTTGAGTATTATGATATCTGCTACAGATAGTGTATCATCATTGTTCATGTCACCCGGCAGATATTCAGATTTTAATGTAGATATGGAGTTGTATGTACACTGTGAATACAGGGAATTTGGTGATGCTTTGTATCTGACTGCAAGCAAGTAGTACATATCCGGCGAAAGATCCGTAAATACAGAAGAATCCTGCCATGAAAACTCTTCATCATATGTTGTTCGTATGCCGTATTCAAGTCCCTCGTGTTCTTCAAGTATTATCCTGGTATCTGTATATTTTATAATATTGAGAAGCTGCTTTGGTGTTTTGTATGAATGAGGAACAACAACCGGAAATTTTTTCGATGCAAAAGAAGTTTCTGTTGCATCAATATAGAAAAAAAGCTGATCACCTGATCTGTAACCGCGTGAAAGAAGTTCGTATATAGAAATATTTCCGCTCTTATTGCATAAGTATTCTGCCGGAACAGGAGATGAAGGGTAAAATTCATCTTGTTTTATTCTTATGAATCTTACTGCCTCGTCAAAGCTGCCATTTAAAGTTCCATTCATATAATCAGTCGAAATAACTGGAGTAGGGGGCCTGTCAGGAACATTTACCTGAAATGTTTTGCCGCTGTTGATATTGGTTACATTCAGATCAGTACCAATATAATCGGAAATACTGTCAAAACAGTTAAGATTTTTTCCGTCCTGTGTTGAAACCCTGAACATGTCATCTCTGAAAATAACAGTTTCCTTTTTGTAGTCAAATGTGCATATATCAGAATCTCCGAGTGTAGTAAATTCAATGCATTTTACATTTGTGGTAAATGAGTCATCATCTTTTTTCATTCTTATGCGAAGAATATATTTCTGTCCGGGTGCAAGATCACTGATAAACGTAGTGTCGCCTTTGCATTTTTCTGTAAATTCAACATATTCAGATAATGGGTCTTCAACTGATGTTTTACGTTGAATATGATATTCAGCTCTTAACTTTTTTGCGTTTTTAATGTTGAATTCTATACTTTGGGAAGTTATTTCTGATATTTCTATCATATCATCAGGAATATCAGGCCTGTCCGCAATAGTTAAATGAAATACCGTGCTTGAAGGTGATGTATCATCAGCCGGAATCTGAAAATACAAATCTTTATCATATCCGGGATAAATTTTAAAATAGGTATCTGAAAGAATCGGGTACTGTCGTTCTTGTATTGATACAGGTTCTGACATATCAGGAGATGTGCTGAATACCATCCTTGATGAAATATCGAAAATTTTTGTAAGAACTTCAAGACCATATGCTATCCTGGTACCTGCCAGTTCTTTTTCAAGATCAATTTCAGGAGATACATCAAGCGAATATGACTGTTTAAGAGTAGTAACAGTAAGCTGCTGACCGAAATAGTCTGAGATACTTTCATTATTTGAAAATACATGTCCGTCTGCTGAAGTTACTGTACATTCACTTTCACTGAACAGCAGGGTTTCATTAATATAATCAATTGCTGCATAATTTTTAAAGACCGTGAGTGTGTAGGATGTTGTTTTTTTCCCGGGTTCTGATGATACTATATTAATTATATTATCACCACCGTGAATTGTGATAGGATCTGTGTTATGTCCTGAGATCACCTTTTTCCCGTTTACTGTAATTTCTCCTGTTCCTATAGGAAACAGCACTACTGTATCGCTTATCCCTTTAAATGAAAATTGAGGATATGTATTTATCTGATCTTCATTTCCAACATCAACAGGAGTGCCATCTACGGTAAGGGTTGAAAGAACAGAATCTGCCTGTGAATATTTTTTTGAATATGCTTGTCCCATACTGCTGTTTTTATACAAAGCAGCTGTGATAGTTACATCAGATAAAATCTTTATCGGAGATGAGTATTTATTACTTTCCGGTGTAGGCGTACTTCCATCCGTTGTATAATATATATCATTATTGTACGGTGAACTTAACTCAACAGTATCACCATAGGCAATTTTTTCACTGTCACGTGAAAAATGAACGAAGTTTTCAGAATTAGTGAACGCTTTAAGACATACATTTCCCAGGTAATAAGCTATATTACTATCGGGAAGTGAAATGTTCTCTACAGAGTTTTCAATCCTGACACCTTTTGTATCAGTCCATTTTGTGCCGTTGGAACTTATAAAGCTTTCACCGTATGATGATGATGCTCCGATTTGTTTTTGTGTAATATCACTTACATTTGTAGAAATCATATTTTCGCATAATATAACCGCGGCCTCAACTGCTATAGGATAAAAGATTTCGGGGTTTGTAAGCCTGACAACAACTGAGAATTTTTCTCCTTTACGTATTTCAACCGGATTAATGAGCTTTGTTGTATGATAACCGGCGTATCTTTGTCTGCCTTTTGTTATGGTGCTTTTTTTCCCTGATGTGGGATCAGCATCATCTTTGAGTCCTGTATATACAGTTATTTCATAATCGGCATTATTGTCAGTTGTATAAAATCCTGCAGCTGTTACATACTCAGAGCTTTCAGCTGTAAACACGTTTGCCATATATGACGAATTCCTGTCTTCATTGTCAGCAGTAATGGTGGCTGTAAAGTCAAGTGTATCATGCTGATAGTTATGTGAGTAATTATCATTTGATTCAACATCAATGCAGTTTGTGTCAGTGATTGATTTGTCTTCATATGAAATCCAGAAATAGCCGTTGTCTCCCCAGTCAGTTCCCCAGCTGTTTTTTACGAGCCATGCACCGTCTGATGTGGGAGGATCAAGAAAATTATCTCTGCTGAAATTGTCATCCCATCCTACTATTAATACAGCATGGTTCGGGATATTTGCAGTACTGGAGTACTGTGCAAATGTTTTAGGGTTATATGAATTTTCAAATCTGAAATTTACTGAAACAGGCTTCTGACTGATAAGAAAATGTTTTATCTGATCAACTGAAAATGTCAGAATATCTTCTGTAATTTTTGACTGACTGTATGAGTTAAGAATATATGAATCCTGTACATGAAATTCACTCTTGTACATAAGACCCGGATCAATTTCTTTTGTATCATACGGAAGAACAGATTCGCTTACAGGGCCCTTCCACTGTGAAAGTAAAGATGATGCAAATGTAACATGTCCGCCTGCATCATAAAAGCTCATATTGGACAGAGGCTTCATTGCATTTTCACCGTAAAAATTGAAATATGCTAAATGCCATTCGGATAGATCTATGTACGGACGATATTTTATAAGTTGTGATTCAATAGCCGCAATTGCTGAAAAAGTCCAGCAGGTTCCGTAGTTGCCCTGATATTTTACAGGTGAAACAAGTCCGTATTCACGGAGATCAAATTTTTCAGGATAGTCATCTGTATAGTCAAAATCTATAGCTGATAATTTTTCAGGATCTATTGGCGACAGGTCGGATTTTTCATTTAATATATTCATAGCTTCATCGTATGAAACCGGAGCGGCTGAGATAATGTTTTCGATGCTGTTGTCAGCTGCTTTTACAGGAAAAGATGTTTTAAATGGTACAGCAAAACTAGTTAACACTCCTGATAAAGTAAGTAAGGCCAGAGTTCTTTTTAGATATCCCACACTCATAAATTAGTTCCCCCTTCGGAAATTACAAAAAAAGAAAATTGATATAAAAAAATTTCTTAAAGAGTTTATTTCATTTTTAAAATTCAGCTTGATTAAATAAGGTAATGTCATACGCTGAATATAATCAGAAAACAGGATGATATGAAAATAATTATTACAGCTTAAAAATGTCATTTATAAATGCTATATTACTTTAAACCATATATTAAATTTTAACATGAAAGCTATTAAAAATCAATAGTTTTAGTGCACTTTCAACAGCCTTACACATTAATGGCCAAAAAATAAAAAAAATTTAAAATAATACTTGTCAAACAGAGCAAAATATTATAAAATAGAAATAATGGTTGTTAAACGAAAAACAACACATATAAAATTATGATATTTTGAAAGGAAGTTAAATAATGGCAGGCTTAAACAAAGTTACAGTTGATGATATCAATGTTAAAGGCAAAAAAGTTCTTGTTCGCTGCGATTTCAATGTACCGCTCAAAGATGGAGTTATTTCAAATGATAACCGAATCGTTGCTGCTTTACCGACAATAAAAAAACTTATTGATGACGGAGGCAAGGTAATACTTTGCTCACATCTCGGCAAACCAAAGAATGGCCCTGAGGACAAATTCTCACTTGCGCCTGTTGCAGCAAGACTTTCAGATCTTCTTGGCAAAAATATTGTTTTTGCAAAAGATGATGAGGTAGTAGGCGAAAATGCTAAAAAAGCTGTAGCAGAAATGAATGACGGAGATGTTGTGCTTCTTGAAAATACACGTTTCAGAAAAGAAGAAACAAAGAATATAGAATCATTCAGCAAGGATCTTGCTTCAATAACAGATATTTTTGTAATGGATGCCTTTGGTTCAGCTCACAGAGCTCACTGCTCAACAGCAGGTATTACTGATTTTGTAAAGGAAACAGCAGTAGGTTACCTTATGCAGAAGGAAATCAAATACCTCGGAAATGCAGTAGAAGTTCCTGAAAGACCATTTGTAGCTATCCTTGGCGGTGCTAAGGTTGCAGATAAGCTTAACGTTATTTCAAACCTTATTGAAAAATGCGATACACTCATTATCGGCGGTGGTATGGCTTATACATTCCTTAAGGCAAAGGGATATGAAACAGGTTCATCACTTGTTGATGAGGAAAAGGTTTCATACTGTGCTGATATGTTAAAGAAAGCAGAAGAAATGGGCAAGAAGCTTCTTCTTCCTATAGATACAGTAATTGCTTCTTCATTCCCTGATCCTATTGATGCGGAAATAGACGTTCAGACAGTAGATTCTGATAAAATTCCAGCTGACAAGATGGGACTTGATATCGGTGAAAAGACACAGGCTATTTTTGCAGATGCATGCAAATCTGCTAAGACAGTAGTATGGAACGGACCTATGGGCGTATTTGAAAATCCTATTCTTGCAAAGGGCACAATTGCAGTAGCAAAGGCACTTGCAGAAACAGATGCAACAACAATTATCGGCGGCGGTGATTCAGCAGCAGCGGTAGTTCAGCTTGGCTTTGCTGACAAGATGAGCCATATTTCAACAGGCGGCGGTGCTTCTCTTGAATATCTCGAGGGTAAAGTTCTTCCTGGCGTTGCTGTAATTGCAGAAAAGTAAATAAATTAAAGGCGGGGTACCCTCCGCCTTTTTAATGTCAGGCCAATTTAAAGATACCCAGAAATAATAAAATTTTGTTTACCTTTAAAAAGTCATATATCATGACATTATCAAAGATTAAAAAATATATTTTAGGAGAAAATACTATGAACAAGAAATTAAGACAGGCTATTATTGCTGGCAACTGGAAAATGAATAAAAACAGACCTGAGGCAAAGGCACTTATAGAGGGACTTATCCCTTATGCACAGGAAGCTGAATGTGGAGTAGTTATCTGCGTTCCTTATACAAATCTTGAAACAGCTATTGCACTTACACAGGGAACAAACATTAAAGTAGGCGCTGAAAACTGTCATTTTGAAAAGAGCGGTGCATTTACAGGTGAAATATCAGCAGATATGCTCACAGAAATGGGCGTTGAATATGTTATTATCGGTCACAGTGAAAGAAGACAGTATTTCGGTGAAACAAATACCACAGTGAACAAGAGAACAAAGGCTGCTCTTGCTGCAGGACTTAAGGTTATTCTTTGTGTTGGTGAAATGCTTGAAGAACGTGAACAGGGAATAACAGAAGAGATAGTTTCAATGCAGACAAAGATTGCCCTTATGGATATTACAAAGGAACAGGCTGCAGATATTGTTATAGCTTATGAACCTGTATGGGCTATCGGAACAGGTAAAACAGCTACATCAGCACAGGCAAATGAAGTATGCGCATTTATCCGTTCAACAGTTGCAAAACTCTATGATCAGAACACTGCTGATGCTATGACAATTCAGTATGGCGGATCAATGAATGAAAATAATGCAGCAGAACTTCTTGCACAGTCTGATGTTGACGGCGGCCTTATCGGTGGAGCTTCACTTGTTGCAGAAAAATTTGCAGTTCTTCTTGAAGAAGCTTCAAAATAATAATCACTAGTCTTCCATTGGTGCAGGGCTGAAAAAGCCAATGTTATTGATTTGAGCGATTTTACTTGAGTTAATCATATTGTTAAGAAAGTTATGCCCGGTTTTATTCAGGTCGGGATGCTTTCAAAGCTGCACCACTTTTATCTGAAAGGAATGTTAATATCAATGAGTAGAAAACCTGTTGCATTACTGATACTTGACGGATTCGGCTGCAATTCTTCCGACTATGGAAATGCTGTTAAAGCATCAAATACACCTAATATAGATAAGTACATGAAAACATATCCGAATACTATCATTGGCGCAAGCGGAATGGATGTTGGTCTGCCGGACGGTCAGATGGGCAATTCAGAAGTAGGCCATACAAACATGGGGGCCGGACGAATAGTATATCAGGAGCTTACAAGAATAACAAAATCAATTCAGGACGGAGATTTTTTCAACAATAAGGCTTTTGCAGATGCAGTTGAAAATTGTAAGAAGCATAATTCTGCAATGCATCTTATGGGACTGCTTTCAAGCGGTGGCGTTCACAGCCATTTTACACATTTATACGGACTTCTTGAGCTTGCCAAAAGAGCAGGTCTTGATAAAGTATACGTTCATTGCTTTATGGACGGAAGAGATGTTCCTCCTACAAGCGGAAAAGAATTTGTTGAAGGACTCTGCGACGAAATGAAAAAAATCGGAGTAGGAAAAATAGCTACAATAAGTGGCCGTTACTATGCAATGGACAGAGATAACCGCTGGACCAGAGTAAACAAAGCATATTCTGCAATGGTAGACGGAATAGGCAATATCAATCCTGATCCTGTTGATGTTATGGAAAAATCGTATCAGTCAGATGTTACAGATGAATTTGTTGTTCCTTCAGTATGCTGCAAGGAAGGCACAATTAAAGAAAACGACAGTATTATATTCTTTAATTTCCGTCCTGACAGAGCAAGAGAAATTACAAGAACATTTGTTGATGATCAGTTTACAGGATTTGACAGAAAAAGATTCCCTGTATTCTTTGTATGCTTTACACAATATGACGCAACTATTCCGAATGTAGAGGTTGCATTCAAACCTCAGACTCTTGTAAATACATTCGGTGAGTATATAGACAATATGGGTCTTTCACAGCTGAGAATAGCTGAAACTGAAAAATTTGCACACGTTACAAGCTTCTTTAACGGAGGAAGACAAAATGCATACAATAATGAAATAAGAGAGCTTATCGCTTCTCCTGATGTTGCAACATATGACCTTCAGCCTGAAATGAGCGCACCTCTTGTATGTGACAAAGCTGTAGAATGCATTAACAGTGATAAATTTGATGTTATCATACTCAACTTTGCAAACTGCGATATGGTAGGACATACAGGAATATTTGACGCTGCAAAGAAGGCTGTTGAAGCAGTTGATACTTGTCTTGGAAAGGTTGTTGACGCAATACTTGCCAAGGGAGGAGTAGCGCTTATTACAGCAGACCACGGAAATGCAGATCAGATGTATGAGGAGGACGGTTCACCGTTTACAGCACATACCACAAATCCTGTACCTCTTATATTGGCAGGCTACGGTGACTGTGAGCTTTCAAGCGGCGTACTTGCAGACCTTGCACCTACAATGCTTGAGATATTAGGACTTCCGAAGCCGGCTGAAATGACAGGCAAATCACTTATAATATAATTTTTTTCAAGACTGTGGAATAAAATTTATAGGATTAATAATTTAAATTTTATGTGTAAATTTCTTATAAATATATAATAAGGATTATGTATAGTGTAATAAATGATAAATTAAGAATAAATTGTAATCAAAGTATATAGATATATAAAATTTTATACTACAATTTGAGCGAACATGCACAAAAAAATTCTAAAATTACTATAACCATTAACAAACTTTTCATTCTTACTTTACATTACGATGAAAACATATTATAATAATAATAGCAATAAGGTATTCGGATGATTTTTTGGTGAAAGTATACTAAAAAAAAATCGATATCTTATTTAGTAGTTTGAATCATCAGAAAGTACAAATTTTATTTCATGGAAAAAAATACAACTATCTGATAACATTCAGACTTGCTTTTGTTTGCACAGTTAGGGTTTTGAAAGGTTTAGAAAAATTATTATTGAAAATTAGGAGGAAAAACAATGTCAAGTAAAAAACTCAGAAAAGTACTGGCTACTGTAGCAGCCGTTGCTATGCTTGCAGGCTCAGTAGCAACACCTATGATGAGCGTTTCAGCAGGTCAGGTACTTGGTGAAACAGGTTTCGAGTATAAGGCACTTCCTTGGCACACTTGTGAATCAAGTCCGGCTAAGCAGGAGTTCACTCTCGATGGTGAGGCATTCCACGCAAAGATTATCAAAGCAAAAGGTGCTGACGGCGAAAAGTGGGATCTTCAGGTAAGATACAGAAACCTTAACTTCAAGGCAAATCATAAGTATACAGTAAGCTTCAAGGCTAAGGCTAAGAGAGCCGGTATGGAGCTTTGCTCAAAGATCGGTAACATCAAGGGCGATGAAGAGTACTTCGTTATTAACGAAACTAAGATGCAGATGGGCCCTCACATGGGCGGTCAGTGGGGTAAGGCAGCAAAACTGACAACAGAATACCAGGAATTCACCGGAACATTTACTCCTACTAAGGATCTTAAGGCTGCAGAGTGGGCAATGCATTATGCAAAGGGTACTAAGTATGAGGGTAACGCTCAGGACGGTGATGAGATCTGGTTCGATGATATGTCAATCATTTGTGAGACATGTGATGAATGTGATGCTGATCCAAAAGAATCATACGGTGCAGTAAGCCGTGACTGGGGCGCATTAGCTGTTGATGAGGACACTTATAAGCCTGGCGGAAAGCTCAACAACTACATTTCAGTAAATCAGATCGGTTATTATTCTAACCTCAGTAAGGTTGCTGTACTTGGTGATAACAAGGGTGATATTACTCACGGAGCTTCATCAATTGACCTTACAAAGGATACATATGATTTCGACGTTTGTGATGCTAAATCAGGTTCTGTAGTTTACTCCGGTACATCTGGTAAGAAAATTAAGGATGCTGATTCAGCCGATACTGTTTGCAAGCTTGATTTCACAGAGTTCAATAAACCTGGCAGATACTACATCAAGGCAGGCGACTGGAGATCATTTGAGTTCAATATTGGTGATAACATTTATTCAGATGACAGTCACAATATGCTCACAAACTCTTTGAACTACTTCTATCAGAACCGTTCAGGTATTGATATTGAAGAAGATTACATTACTTCAGGAGACAAGTCAACACTTGCTCATAAAGGTGGACATAAAACAGATACAGCTTCAGTTCAGAAGATCTGGAAGAACGAGTATTTAAGTAAGGATGAAGCTACAGCTACATATGCATCTTCAAAGATCACTGCAAATGGTGGTTGGTACGATGCCGGTGACCACGGTAAATACGTTGTTAACGGTGGTATCGCTGTATGGACTCTCCAGAATATGTATGAGAGAGCTATCCAGACAGAAGAGGGTAAAGAGAAGTTCGCTGACGGTTCAGGCACAATGGCTATTCCTGAAGAAGGAAACAAGATTCCGGATGTTCTTGATGAAGCAGCTTATGAGCTTGACTGGATGGCACAAATGGTTGTTAAGTCTGATGAACCTACATGGGGCAAGTATGCAGGCCTTGTATACCATAAGCTTCATGACCATAAGTGGACAGGACTTGCAACAAAGCCTTGGGAGTATGAAGAAGACTGGGGCACTGTTCGTATAGTAAAACCACCAACGTTTGCTGCTACACTTAACTTAGCTGCATGTGCTGCTCAGGCTGCAAGACTCTGGGAGCCATATGATTCAACTAAGGCTGCTGAGTACCTTGATATAGCTAAGAAGGCTTATGAAGCATATGAGAAGTACTGGTATGAAGCTGCTGAGGATGAAGAGTACAACGAGAATTCACTCTACGCTCCTATGTATCAGGCAAAGGGCGGCGGACCTTACGGTGATAATGAAGTAAGAGATGATGCTTACTGGGCAGCTTGTGAAATCTTCGTTTCTGCAAAGAAAATGGGCGATTCTGCTGCTGATGATTACTATAATAAGCTTTCTGAATACAAGAATGCTTTCGAAGTAACAACAAGAATTACTGGCGGTGAGAACAAGGACGGTTCACTTACCACATTTAACTGGGGTAATACTGCTTCTGCAGGTTCACTGTCACTTGCTCTCCATAAGGATATCCTTTCTGAATCAGAAGCTAAGACAGTTGAAGATTCTATCCTTGCTGCTTCTGATGAATATATCAAGACAGAGGATAAACAGGGTTACGGTATTCCTTATCTCTATGATGGTGATGGATACAATGATCCTAACAACCTCCCTGAGGATATTATCATCAAGGGTTATGAGTGGGGTTCAAACTCAATGGTTATCAACAATGCTATTGTTATGTCATATGCTTACGACCTGACAAAAGATGTTAAGTACATGAACGGTGTTATTACCGGTATGGACTACCTCCTCGGTACAAACCCACTTTCATTCTCTTACATTACTGGTTACGGTACATACCACGAGCAGAATCCTCACCACAGATACTGGTCATATGAGCTCGACGATACTCTTCCAAAAGCTCCAGATGGTGTACTTTCAGGCGGCCCTAACGCTGGTCTCCAGGATCCATATGTAAGAGCTCTCGGATTCGTTTCTGGTGATGAAGACAACCCGTCACAGAGATGTTTCGTTGACTCAATCGAAGCATGGTCAACAAACGAAGTTACAATCAACTGGAACGCACCACTTGCTTGGATTGCTTCATTCCTCCAGGACGAAGCTGCAGACGCAGGCGGAGACGGTCAAATAGTAATACCACCAGTTGGTTATTTCATGTACGGTGATCTTGATGAAAACAAAAAGGTTGAAATCACAGACCTTACATATCTGAGTATGTACTTCCTCGGTGACTACAAACTTTCTGGTGATACACTTAAAGCAGCTGATGTAAATGGTGATGGTGGCGTAGACCTTGCAGACCTTGCTCATTTAAAACAGTATGTTTCTAAAGACCCAGTAGTACTTGGACCAAAGAAATAATACTTTAACAACCTAAATATTAAATACCCCGGTATATTATACCGGGGTATTTTTTTAACAGTACAAAGGTCAGATACTGAATGAAAAAAGAGGCTGGTAATCGTGTTCATATCAGTTTTCAGATTAATTTTACGTCAGGTAATAAAAAAATTATATTAAAAATCAGGAGGAGAAAACAATGTCAAGTAAAAAAATCAGAAAAATAATAGCTACTGTAGTAGCAGTTGCTATGCTTGCCGGCTCAGTAGCAACACCTATGATGGGTGTATCGGCAGGTCAGATACTTGGTGAAACAAGTTTTGAGTTTAAGGCACTTCCTTGGCGTACTTATGAATCAAGTCCGGCCAGGCAGAATTTCGCTCTCGAAGATGGGGCACTTCACATAACGATTTTCAAAGCAAAAGGTGCTGACGGCGAAAAGTGGGATCTTCAGTTAAGATACAGAAATCTTAACTTCAAGGCAAATCATAAGTATACAGTAAGCTTCAAGGCTAAGGCTAATAGAGCAGGTATGGAGCTTTGCTCAAAGATTGGTAATATCCATGGTGATGAAGAGTACTTCGCTCTTAACGAAACCAAGATGCAAATGGGCCCTCACATGGGTGGTCAGTGGGGTAAAGCAGCTAAGCTGACAACAGAATTCCAGGAATTTTCCGGAACATTTACTCCTACTAAGGATGTTAAGGCTGCAGAGTGGGCAATGGATTATGCAAAGGGTACCAAGTATGAGGGTAACGCTCAGGACGGCGATGAAATCTGGTTCGATGATATGTCAATTATTTGTGAGACATGTGATGCGCTTATTGATGGTGGAGACGGATCATACGGTTTTGTAAACCGTGACTGGGGCGCAGAAGCTGTCGACCCGGACACTTATATGCCTGGCGGAAAACTCAACAATTACATTTCAGTAAATCAGATCGGTTATTATCCTTACCTTAGTAAGGTTGCTGTACTTGGTGATAACAAGGGCGATTTTACTTATGGAGCTTCATCAATTGATCTTACAAAGGATACATATGATTTCGACGTTTGTGATGCTGAATCAGGTTCTGTAGTTTTCTCCGGTACATCGGGCAAGAAAATTAAGGATGCTGATTCAGGAGATACTGTTTGTAAGCTTGATTTTACAGAGTTCAGTAAACCTGGCAGATACTACATCAAGGTAGGCGACTGGAGATCATTTGGGTTCAATATCGGGGACGACATCTATTCAGATAGCAGTCATGATATGCTCACAAACTCTTTGAACTACTTCTATCAGAACCGTTCAGGTATTGATATTGAAGAAGAATACATCACTTCAGGAGACAAGTCAACACTTGCTCATGAAGGTGGACATAAGACAGATACAGCTTCAGTTCAGAAGATCTGGAAGAACGAGTATTTTAGTAGGGATGAAGCTACAGCTACATATGCATCTTCAAAGATCACTGCAAACGGTGGTTGGTATGATGCCGGTGACTACGGTAAATACGTTGTTAACGGTGGTATCACTGTATGGACTCTCCAGAATATGTATGAGAGAGCTATCCAGACAGAAGAGGGCAAAAAGAAGTTTGCTGACGGTTCAGGCACGATGGTTATTCCTGAAGCTGGAAACGATATTCCGGACATTCTCGATGAAGCAGCTTATGAGCTTGACTGGATGACACAAATGGTTGTTAAGCCGAATGAGCCTACATGGGGCAAGTATGCAGGCCTTGTATACCACAAGCTTCATGACCATAAGTGGACAGGACTTGCAACAAGGCCTTGGGAGTATGAAAAAGACTGGTGCACTGTTCGTATAGTAAAACCACCAACGTTTGCTGCTACACTTAACTTAGCTGC
>OBID01000166.1_pt1 | contig 29339 bp, 22 predicted proteins | sample 1519781 | NCBI WGS metagenome assembly OBID01 (sample SAMEA3991478, study PRJEB22521) | metagenome | biome: anthropogenic terrestrial biome; feature: sewage plant; material: sludge | place: Sweden | collected 2012-09-26 | reverse complement strand
TGTTCAGGAGTCATGGCGGCCAGTCTAACGAGGCGGAGGAAGGAAAGTAAACGCGGGCCACCTCAACCGAGCAGGCGGGCGATTCCGAAAGCGGCCGCCGCAGCTAGTCCGCCGACCAGCACGGTTTGGAACCCGCCGCGCCAAGGCGGTACGCCGGTAAACCCGCTTTTCACGTAGCCGAATACAAACAGAGCCACGGGAGTCACCGCCACCGACCACCAGAGCGCGGTGTGAATATCGGAGAACACCATGTAGGGCAGCAGCGGAATAAGTCCGCCGACCACATAGGACAGCGCGATCGTCCAGGCGCTGATCCGCGCGCGCGTCGGATCAGGCTCCTCGAGCCCCAGCTCAAACCGCATCATGAAATCGACCCACTGCGTCGGATTGGCCTGAAGTGTCTCAATCAACGGAGCAATCTGTTCATCGCGCAAACCATAGCCGCGAAAAATCTCGGACACTTCTTCGGCCTCCCGTTCCGGAATATGCTGCGTCTCCCGCAACTCCCGCAGGCGCTCAGACGCGTAATGTTCCAGATCCGTCTTTGCCACGAGATACCCACCCAAGCCCATGGCAATCGAGCCGGCCGCGATCTCGGCTAACCCGGCTGTGACCACCAGGCCGGATGAAGCCACCGCGCCGGAGAGGCCGGCCGCCAACGCAAAGGGCACCGTCAACCCGTCGGCCATACCGATGACGATATCGCGGACCGTCGCGGTGGCGGTGAAGTGTTTTTCAATATGAGGAGTCACGGGCATGTGAGCACTCCGAGCTGCCTATGCCTCTTGAATGCGCACGAACTCCCGCGCGCTGCGCAAATCTTCCTGCGTGCAGAGTTTCAGTTCCAGCAAGAGATGCTCCAAGGCCGCCACCCGGGCGGCTACCTCCGGCAGCACCACATCGATCCGCTCCACGAGATCTTGCAACCGGCGGGTCATCCCGGCCTCGCCGCTTTTCGTCGCCGCGCCCTTCCGTTTCTGTCCGACCGAACGATTGCGGCCCGACTGCCGTGGCACTTTCCTTTTGGGTGGCATAGGTCCCTCCTGGTTAGGCTGCTTGTGTACGCGCCTTCCTGGCGCCGGTCAAGCGGAGGATGTCGAGAAAGGGATGTCGATGCGAGAAAGGAAACCTCAAGCGATAGTTAAAGCTCTCAGGCAGGCACGTCCAACAGCCTGAATTGTCGAGGGATCGCCGATAAGCCGATCAACGCCTCCAAGACTCTCCAATCTTCCAGAAGTCAAACTTCATACCAACTACAGCAGCATGGGAATTTGCATCGCACATAAATTATTACTTCAAGTTGTATTGTGCCGATGAGAGCGCGGAAACAGCCCCCTAGTTCATGGCTGGGGCGACTAGCGGACGGACTTCGGCTTGACGTGATTCAACCCACCCGCCCCCGTGCTGTCGTTGACGATGGCGGGGTAGGATTGAATGAATTTCAGCATGCTTGGCGTGGAGGCATCCCCCAACCAATAGGGATTGTTCCGCTGCATGACGGTGTAGTTGGCTTTGAGTTCATCGCGCACCCGCAGGTAAATCCACTCGTACCGTGGATGGTCAGGGGGAGTGTCGTGACCGTAGGTACCTCGATAGTCATCACCCTGGACCTCAGGCGCCAGGATTACGGTGCCACTCAATCGCGGATAGTACGTAAGCACTCCCGGTGCACCTGAAGGCGGCTGCAGGACGAGACCTTTGCTCTTGTTACTGTTCGAACTCCCGAGTCCGATCCCTTCGGCTTGCAGAATCGGCACCATCGCAGCGACATGTTCCCGGCTGTAGTTGAAATCCGGCACCACGTCACTCTGCACAAAGTATTTCTTCATGGCGCGAATCACCGCAAGTTGTCCATCGTACTGCCTCTGCGCACTCCCCCCCTCCTCCACGAAGGAAGTCACGGGCTCGCCGATTGCGGATTCGGTCGTGGAGATCTGCGTCAGGTTCGGGTGCTGATCGATGTGCGCGGCCAGGGCGGCAAGGAAGGCATCCAATCGACCGAGAATCGTCGGATGCCACAACTTGAGATTGTAGGCATACTTGCCCGGCTGATTACTCATTCGATAGGCCCACAGATACTCGTACTGGGTATGGGCGCGGTTTGGATCGGCATTCCAGGCCCGTCCCCCCTGCAGGTCGTTCGGCAGGATCTCTGACGCTCCCTTCGCACTTTTAAATTCACGCCATGCCAGCGCCACAATGAGATGCTTGTTCTCCAGTGCACCCAACCGGGTCAGAATCTGATCGATCTGGCCGAAATCGTACCGGCTGGCTCCGCCGCGACTATCCCTGGATTCATATCGCCCCCACAACAGAATCACTTTGATACCTCGCAGCTGAGGCGTGTTTCTCAATTCCTCGTAAATTGTCTCCATCTGCGCAGGTGAACGTAATTGCCAGTCTTCAATCTTGACGTAAATGCCTGGATGCCATCTGTCGTCCGCAGCGGACGTGCCGGGGACGACCACCAGAAGCAACATCGAGACGAACATCAGGCAGAGCCGGCCGAGAAGACTCCTGGCTGATTGACGCCATTGTGAGCCCGTGGCGCTCAGCACAAGGCCACCGTTGGTGGTTGCTCCTGAATGATCGATAGGCATGAGTCAATGTTCCCTGTGTCCCCGCCCGTCAGTCGATGGAACTCTCGCTGGACGACGAACCTTGTCGGTCCCTCGCCATTCTGAAGGGAGAACCGACCATTGTCTGTAGTCACCCCTGGGACAGGGATGATCGCACAGGAGATCGGCTTGACTGGGGGCAGATGAGAAGGGAGCGGTCAGCGCGGACTCGACGAGTTGGAGGGGAAAATCAAGAACAAGATCCGCCTCCGCCGGCGAGCTGTCTCGAACCTCGAGTGCATCTGCGGCGGTGAGATCGCGACTCTGCCTGAAGTCAGGCGGCCATGGCCACGGGACTAAACAACTTCACCGTCTCCTGCAATTGCTCCTGCGCCTCGCTCAGTAATGCCGGCCACTCACTGACATCGAATCGGGTGGACTGCAATGCGGCCCGATGAAACGACAACTCCTTCGGAGCAACGGAGGGATGCAATTCATTGTGGTCTGCAACGACCCCGGCGAGATGTACGATCGAGGCATGGAGCGCATAGTCGCCCGCCTCGTCGGGACACAGCTGATGTCTGATGGCCTGCTCGATTTGAGACGGCATCCCCCAGGAATGAATCAGTTCCGCGCCCACTTCCGTAAAATCGCACCCGAAGTTGGATTGCTCGACTTCCGCCAGCGGGCTGCCCAGGTTGCCGGCTTCGATGAGCGCCGATTGAGCGCGCTCGGGAATGGTCTGATACAACACCAGGTGCCCGATATCCCGCAGCAGCCCCTCGATAAAGAACCGCTCACTGTCATCGATGCCGCAGGATTTGGCGATCTTGCCGGCCATCAGGGCGCAAAGCACGCTCTTGCGCCAATAGGCAGACAGATCCATGATCTGCACCGTCATGCCGCTGAAACTGCGGCCGATGGTCGTCGCGGTCACCAGGTCACGGATCGCTTGCATCCCGAGCAAATTCACCGCGCGGGTCACCGTATCGACCTGCTTGGGAACCCCATACAGCGGGCTGTTCACAATCTTCAGGACGCGGGCGGAAATTGCCGGGTCCATTTTGAGGACCTTCGCCAAATCATCCATCGTCGAGTCCGGGTTGTCCACGACATCGCGAACTCGATAGTAGATCTCAGGGAGGGTGAAAACGTTTGAGCAGGATTGGACGAGTTCTTGCGCCGATGCCATGATAGACGATCCTCCTTGGTGCGCGTTGCGCGTGCGCCCTGCACAGGGGCCCCCGGCTATCTTTATCGGTTGCGGCCTGTCTTTTCTGAAGCGGCGGGAGATCTGGGGTCTATCGAAAGCCGCGGGGCGGTTGTGATCGTCTTATTTGTTCCACAATGAGTTGGACAAGCGTTAGGACATTCGGTAACTTCTGACGGCAATTGATTGGTGGCGAAAACTGCCGTTTCCACTCACATATCAAAGCTAGAACCACCCCTATTTGTTCACCTCATGAGAATTGTCAGCTGGAATTGCAATGGCGCACTTCGTAAAAAGCTCCCACAGCTTCTCTCGCTCAATGCTGATATCTATATTATTCAAGAATGCGAAAGCCCAGAGGGCTCGATAGACAGCTCATATAAGGATTGGGCTAACGGTTCATTGTGGGTTGGGAGTAATAAACACAGAGGGTTGGGAGTATTTTCGTGCAGCGCACGTCTGGCCATGCTCGACTGGGACAGCAACGGACTTGAGTCATTCCTTCCTTTTACTATCGACAACAAGATCACAGTATTGGCGGTTTGGACCCGCCACGCTAATTCGCCGACGTTCCGCTACATCGGTCAATTGTGGAAATACCTTCAAGCACACAAGACAAGGGTTGAGAACCGCCGCATGATCATCTGCGGAGACCTCAACAGCAACGCATGCTGGGACGTCTGGGATCGGTGGTGGAATCACAGTGATGTCGTGAGGGAGCTGTCCTCAATCGGCCTCGAGAGCGTCTACCACCATTACACCGGCGAGCAGCAGGGGAAGGAAACACAACCCACCTTTTTTATGCACCGGAAGGTTGCTCGGCCCTACCACATCGACTATGCATTTGCTTCCGCCGATTTGTTTCAATCCTCCGAAATTTCAATCGGCAGAGCCGATGAATGGCTGGCCTTCAGTGACCACATGCCCTTAGTGCTCGATATCGCTTGCGTCTAATTTACCGTTCAAATCGACGGGTGTACTGGAGGCGGTTTTGCCAGGCGCTCGCCCGCAGATAATCAACAAAACAAAAGAACGGCCCAACAACTCCCAACTTCTCCCAGTAGCCTCCCGGCCCTAAACCGGCGCGTTGCCGGGCCTCCACTTGATACTGCAGCCGACGCTGGCTTTTTGGCTGGGATTCACAGGCTTTCCGCCCAGCACGGCATCGATCGCAGCACGGAGGTCTCGACCGGTGACCGGCTTGTTGTTGCCGGGGCGTGAGTCGTCCAGTTGGCCGCGATACACCAGCCGCCGATACCGATCGAACAGGAAAAAGTCCGGCGTGCAGGCAGCCCGGTAGGCCTTCGCCACCTCCTGCGTGTCATCACAACAGAACGGAAAGGTGAACGCGAGCCGCTCGGCCATCTCCTTCAGTCGCGGGGGCGCGTCGTCCGGATACGACTTCGGATCGTTGCTGCTGATCGCGATCATCCCGAGGCCCGTGCCCTGATAGTCCCGCCCGATCCCGGCGAGTTCCTGCTCCACATGCACCACATAGGGGCAATGGCGGCAGATGAACATCACCAACAAGGCGGATGAGCCGGCGAAGGAGTCGAGTTGATACACCTCACCGCTCACCACATCGCGTAACGTAAACGCAGGCGCACTCGTGCCCAGCGACAGCATGAACGACTCGACGGCCATATCCACCTCACCATATTCTGTCTCACACGGGTTTGACCCCGTCGCCTCACCGCCCATTCACTCTACAAGTCTCGCGCCGACGACTCAAGCGCGAGACCTCATTGACCTGCTTTTCACTCCCCGCGTATGCTGAGACCTGAGGTGCCTGCATCTTCACGACGGGCACCACGCAAAGACGGTCCACTGCTCACGTTTCAAGAAAGAATCATCTATGCAATTCGATGCCGCTCTGGCCGCACAAGATACCCTCCAGGAATCGGAAACCGAGCTCGGTGCCGATTGGGACCGCGCCGTTGAACTTGAAAGTACGTTCTCTTCCAACGCCGGTTCCACAGCCCGCGAGGCCTACGAGCAATTGCTCGCGCTGGCCGATCGACACCCCGACGCACATCGTTTCCAGGCCTTCTGTATCTACATCACCTGGCAACAGGTCACAGAAGAGACGATCGCTCGCCATTTTCAAACCGGAATGACGCTCTCCGAGACCTATCTGGCCTCGCCTGAGGGGAAGGATCCACGCCATCTTGCCTACGTCGCCGAGCTGCTTGAGTCATTTCGCGCCGGCCTCGGCCTGGATGAAGAAGACGACATCGTGGTGGAGTTTCGCAAAGACACTCCCAAGGGCGGCGACTGACCCAAGCCGTGAAGCGTAAAGCGTTTCAAAAACGAGATACGAGCGACGGGAGACGAACGACGGTTCTAAGACATGGCTGAGAACGACAAACACCGCGCACGCATTTTTCTCCATCGTGGCGATCTCGTCCAGGCACGCGTCGCCTGGGAGGCGGCCGTCAAGGACGACCGCCTGACCGGGACCCAGCGTGAACTCTCGAACAGCCTCGGCAACCTCGGCAACACCTATGCCTTGGCCGGCGAATTGGAGAAGGCCGACGCCTGCTACAAAGAAGTGCTGGCGATCCAACGTAGCGAGCAGGATCCCCACGCCATCGCCCATACTCTCGTCAATCTCGGCAACCTGTACATCGGCGCCGACCGGCCCGAAAAGGCCCGTCCTTACTATCTGGAAGCCCTCGATCTTCTCAAACCGCTCAACGACCATCGCGCCCTCGGCATCCTCTACCACAACCTGGCCATGGAAGAGGCCCGGCAGCACCAATGGGATGAGTCCATCCGGTTGTTCACGCAAGCGCTGGACTCCCACCGGGTGGTCGGCAACGAAGAAGGCCTGGCCGGCACCTATAGTCAGCTGGGAAAGACCTTCCTCGACAGCGGCCGCACGGTAGAGGCCGAACGATGTTTCAACAATGCCTCCGAGCATTTCATCAAGCTCGGCAATCCGGCCGGCGAGGCGGCGGTCCTCCGGGAACTGGCCGAACTCTATGAACAACGACAGGATACGGTCGCGGCCATCCGTTGTGTAGAACGGCTGCACCATCTGGCGCTGGGAACCGGACGCGCGCCCGCTGACGCGGACCGCGAACGGCTCGCCAGACTCCGGGCCGCCCGTAGCTGAACGAACAACGGTGATGGTAGAATCCCGCGTCACCAGACCAGCCAATCACGCTTCATAAGGAGCCTCATGGATATCAGCGCGTTTCGCCAAATGGTTGAGAAAAACCCGAAAGGATTCCTGGGTCGCTACGGCCTAGGCAATAAGATTTTGCAGGAAGGCGGCAGCGTCGAAGAAGCCGCGGAGCACCTCACGGTCGCCACCCAACTGGATCCGACGCATGTGGCGTCGCACCTCGCCCTCGGACGCGCCCTCGTCACACTGGGCAAGAAGGAAGAGGCCAAACCTGTCTTGAAGGCCGGGATCGACGCAGCCGTCTCCGGGCGATCCAACGGCGGTGTGGATCTGGTGCCGGAACTGCAACAACTCTTGAGGACGCTCGGGTAGGACGGTTGGAGGATTTATGACTCTTGACGCAGCCAGACAACGGATCGAATCTGCGATCGCACAATACGGCCAGCATGCGGCCATGGCGATCGAGCTGGTCATCAATGAAGTACGCTCCGATATGGGCCGGGACGCCGTGAATGAATTGATCGACGAGTTCGACCTCGAACTGATGTACAACATCGCCCCCATGGAATCCGACTACTCGAACAGCTGAGACCGGATGGAACGTATCGAGATAGGGTCGGCGGGGACCTGTTTGAGTAACCTGCCATGCCGCTGATCTGGTGTTCCATCTCCGGCCACGGCTACGGGCACGCGGCGCAAGTGGTGCCGGTGCTCAACGCGCTGGGACGATTGGTGCCGAATCTCAGCGCCATTTTACGAACAAGCGTTCCCGCCGACTTCTTCGAACCTCGCCTCGACATTCCCTGGCAACTCAAGGTCGGGCAGCAGGATATCGGCTGCATCCAGGACGGTCCCCTGAAGATCGATGTCTCTCGCACCTGGGCCGCCCACTCTGTGCTGCACAGCGATTGGCAGCAGAAAATTGAGGCTGAAGCCGCGCTCATCCGCAGTGCCGGACCCGCCTGTGTCCTTTCCGATATCTCCCATCTCGGCATTGCCGCCGGCGCGGCTACGGGCATTCCGACCATCGGCCTCTGCTCCTTGTCCTGGGATCTGGTCCTGGAGCCGTTCGCAGATCCCGTCCGGTGCGAACATGCGACGATTCTTCGCCAGATCCGCGAGGCCTATGCCAAAGCCGACTGCTTCCTGCGCGTGGCGCCGGCCCTTGCAATCACCGCGTTTCATCCTGTCCGGGAGATCGGCCCCATCGCGGAACCGGCCGTCCCTCAACCCGCGGCGCTCCGTAAGGCCATCGGCGCCGGGCAGTCTGAACGGGTCGTGCTGGTCGGGTTCGGCGGCATTGCCCTGCGAGCGTTTCCCTTCGAACACATGGAGGCGATGGACGGCTTTCGTTTCGTTGTGGATGGCGTCGTGCCAAATGGACTGACTCGCGTCCTATCGCTGGCCTCCCTGGGCATGACCTTTAAAGCGGTCATGGCGTCCGTAGATATGATCCTCACAAAGCCAGGGTACGGCACGATCGTCGAAGCCGTGGCGCTCGGCATCCCCGTCGTCTATGTGCGACGATACAATTTCCCCGACGAGCCGCCCCTGGTCGATCACCTGCATCGATATGGTCGCGGTGCAGAACTCTCACTTGCCGATTTTCTCCAGGGACGATGGAACGCAGCCATAGAACAAGCCTTCGCCCGCCCCCTTTCATCGACCCCGCCTCCCCTGTCCGGCGCACAGGACGCCGCGCACATTCTGAAAGACTACGTATGAGGCCGTGCCGGCTGATCCTTCGTGGCACTGCCCTCGATCCCCGCTGAAGACCGTCACGCTGCCGTGAACGGCTGTGCTACGACTACCGACGGGTTCTCACATCCGATTAGTCGTTTTTCACGTAGAGTGGTATAGTGTGCCCTATTCCGATCCGGAGAATTGCGCCCGCGCCCAGGCCGACTGCATGGAAGCTGCCTCCCGACAAGCTGCATCGACGATCGACCCCAAACTCCTGGCCCGTGTGGCCAAGGGTGATCAACAGGCATTCGGCCAACTGTACGATCAATCGAGCACCCTGCTCTTTACCCTCGCGTACCGCATCTTGAATGACCGCGATGAGGCTGCAGAGTTACTTCAGGAGGTCTACCTGGAGGTATGGCGCAAAATCGCCAAATACGATGTCGGCCGTGGAAGCCCGATCGCCTGGCTGGTGACACTCACCCGCAGTCGAGCCATCGACCGGCTCCGTGCACGAGCATCGCGCGGGCAACATGTCGTCGCCGATTCGTTCGAACATCCCCTGGTTTCGCGCACACCCGACGTCAGCCCGAATCCGTACGAAGCCCGGGAGGATACCGAGCTGCGTCAGCTGATGGCAAAGGCCATCCTCGAGCTGCCGCTGCCGCAGCAACAGGCCATCGAGATGGCGTTTTATCAGGGCCTGACTCACACGGAGATTGCCGCCAAGCTGAACCAGCCGCTGGGGACGGTGAAGACACGCATCAAACTAGCGATGGCCAAGCTCCGCGCATCGTTGCAGCAGACATTGCCGCAGGGTGAGGGGGTATGACACACGAGGAACTGGAAGACGCGGTCCCCCTCTACGCGATCGGCGCCCTCGAACGCTCGGAGCGGCAGGCCATCGAAGCCCACCTGTTATCGGGATGCGCGGCCTGCCATGCCGCTCTCAAGGACTATCAAACCGTGGCGTCCCTGCTGCCGTTCGGGCTCACCCCGGCGACACCCCCGAATACGCTCAAAGCCAAAATCATGATGGCGCCGACACCGATCGCGGGTGCGGTGGAAGCGGAACAGGCCGGCCCGAAGTCGAGCCTGGAACCGGGCGAATGGATGAACCACCTGTTCCCGCCCATCGCGCCGGCCCGCTCGCTGCCGTTCCGTCTGGCAATGGGATTTTCCGCGGCCGTCCTGATTGTGGGAGGCGGGTATCTCGCGTGGTCGTCCTACACGCAAACCTCTCAGCGTTCGGGCGAGATTCAACAACTGCACGCCGCCGTGCAGCAGGAGACCGCCCGTGTGGCCACCCTGCAGTCGGAGCTGCAACAGCGTGAACAGACCATCGGCACGCTCAAGTCGGAGATCGAGCAACGGACCACGGAGGTCGCGGAACTTCGCGACCAAATGCTGCAGCGGGAAGCGGAGTTGGACGATGCGCACACCCAGCTGACCCAGAACGAATCCTCCCTTCAACGCCTGGCCAGGCAGAATGAGGAATTTGCCGGACTGTTCAAGAACCCCTCGTCAAAAGTCGTGTCGCTGGCCGGGTCCGACATGGCCAAATCAGCAGGCGCCTTCCTGCTATTCGACCCGTCAACCAAGAAAGCCTGGCTCTATGCGTACAATCTGCCGGCCTTACCGAGCGGCAAGGTGTACCAGCTCTGGGCCATCGACGACAAACCGGTGAGCGCGGGCATCTTCGGACTGGATGCGGGCCTGAAAGCCCGTATGCTCATCAGGAATATGACCGAATTTTCACGGATGAAAAAATTCGCCGTGACCGTGGAACCGGACGGCGGACGCCCGGAACCCACGGGCGCGATTTATTTGATCGGGCAGATCTGACCGGCCGGTGACTCGACCTTCCGCTCACGCCTCCTCTCCCGGTGCCATTCCACACACAGAACGTGCTAGCATGCAGGCGCTCTATCGACTGCCGTAGCGTTCAGCCCCTGACAGGATTCATCCGACGACACGATGCTCCCCCTCGACGATCTCGATACCCGCTTCATGCAACAAGCCCTGACACTCGCGCGTTCGGCGCCGTTGATCGGTGAAGTGCCGATCGCCGCGTTATTGGTACATGAGGGCATCGTGATTGCTCAAGCCCACAATCTCAGGGAAACCAGGCAGGACCCGACGGCTCATGCGGAAGTGATCGTGATTCAAGACGCAGCCCGGCATATGGGGAGCTGGCGACTCATCGACACGACCCTCTATGTCACGCTGGAACCCTGCACGATGTGCATCGGCGCCATCGTGCTCGCTCGCATAGCGCGGCTGGTCTTCGCGGCCACCGATCCCAAAGCCGGCGCCTGCGGATCCATCATGAATATTCCCCCTGAGCCGCGACTGAACCACCGCGTGGAGGTCGTCGGAGGAGTCTGTGCTGAAGAGAGTCAGACGTTGTTACAGGACTTCTTTCGGCAGCTGAGAAAAGACGCAGCCCGGCGGGAGATCACCTAACGAAACAGATCTGTACTCGAATCACACATTCGAACCTGCCAGGCTTGGCCTTCAACGGCGAGCGCCCCGGAGACGTCATCGGCCAATGAGAGGGACTGCACCTGCCAGTTCGTATCGAGGGCTCCGGAGTCGGTCATCCGCACATGAGCGAGCGGCGACCCGTCATCGAATAGGATCTCGAATCGATCCAGCCCGAGAGACAACCCCACCCCACGCCCTTTGAGATAGGCCTCCTTCGCCGTCCAAGAGCGATAGAACAATCGCTGTTGCGCGTCCCCCTGTGCCTGAATAATCTGCTGCGCTTCCCCTGCCGCAAAAAACCGCTCCGCGAGCTTGAGCGCATCCACGTCCGGCGTGCGCACCTCTACATCCACGCCGACGGCCCGGCCGGCTGCCACCGCCACCACGGCATACGCCCCTGAATGGGAAAGGCTGAATTGGATATCCTGCACGGCACAGGACTGACCGCTCAGAGCCGGCTTGCCATGGGCTCCGGTTGCAAACTCAATCTGCGTGGCTTCTCTGCCGACGTAGCGGGCCAGAATGGCGCGCAGCAAACCGTGCGACAGGATAAACCGGTGACGATCCCGCTCGAAGGCAAACCGGGCCGCGCGGGTCTGTTCATCACGCGAGAGCAGGGCGGCAAGGGCGGCGCGTCGGCCGTCATGCCGGGCAAGACGGCAGAACCAGACATGCACATCCTCCCGGCTCAGAGCGGGCGACGGCGAAGAATCTCTGGAGGGAATCAGCAATCCGGACATGGGTTGAGATACACGAGGCGCAGACCCTGCGTTACGCCGAGGAGCGGATCACCGGCTTGAACACCGGGGTCGCTCGGTGCGAGCCGGTTGAAGCGGTCGAGTTCGGAATTTCCAGGATCTTGCCTTCGTCCAGTTTTAGCACGCGGTCGCCCACATGGAAATACCGGTCGTCATGGGTGACCACGATGACACCTTTTCCTCGCGCCCGCAACTCCGGCAAGAGCTCACCGTAAAAAACTTCCTTGTACTGTGGATCCTGATCGGCCGCCCATTCGTCGAACACATAAAACGGTCGATCTTCCAGCATGGCCGTCACGAGAGCGAGGCGCTTCCGTTGGCCCTGTGACAGGTTGATCGTCGAATACTCGCCGTCGCGGATCGTGACCTTGTGTTGAATCCGGAGCGTCTTCAACCAGCCCTCCGCCTGACTCTCAATCAGCGCCGGATCGAGCCCCAACAGTTTCTTGAACAGGTAGAAATCGGAGAACACCGCCGCAAAATGCTGCCGGTACCAGTCCTGGGTCGCGGGCGTGATCGCCTCGCCGTTCAGCCTGACCTCCCCCTGTTGCGGAAGGTACAGTCCGGTGAGCACTTTCACAAAGGTCGACTTCCCGCTGCCGTTTCCCCCGATGATAAAAACCAACTCGCCGGTCCGGACCGTCACATTCAACGGCCCGAGGCTGAACGACCGCTCATCCTCGCCTTTCGGTTCATACGAAAAACACGCCTCTGAGAACTCCAGGGATTGCGTGCCGTGAATCACCGCGCGCTCCGCTCCGCCCTCTCGACCGCCTTCTCCCAATGCCAGCCCCAAAGATTCGATCTTCTCCAACGCCACCTGGCCGCGGCTCAGGGTGGGCACCATCCCGAGCAGACCCCACATCGGGCCGATCATGTAGAGCATCGCAAACGCATATCCTGTCAGAGCCTCCCCCGACAACGACAACAATCTGGGAAAGAGCAGGAGAATGACCCCGATCAATCCGTAGAAAAGCACCTGCGTCCAGGAGTCGGTGGTGAGGTATTGCTTCGTCGTCACCAGGTTGTGATGGCGGAGCGCTTCGGCAGCCTGCCGGATATCCGAATCGACGAACGTTTCTCGACGCCCGCGATGCAACATCAGCTCCTTCATGCCTTCCGTCAGACTGCGAAAATGCTCGAAGAGGACCCCTTTCGCATCGCGCACCGCCAGCGACGACCGGAGCACCCGGTTATACAGCTGCCGGTACCCGAGCAGTCCGAACACGGCCAGAAGAACCACGCCGAGGAACGCCTGCCACGAGAGCCACGCGAGATAGAGTGAGCAGCCGGCAAGGATCGCGACATTGATCGCCAGGCCCGGCAACCCGTTCACCGCCCAGGCCATGGCATTCGTGTCATCCGTCAGCGTCGCCAGGATTTCATGCGCACCGCGGCGCTCCAGCGTGCGATAGGGTGCCCGCACCACTTTCCAACAGAGATCCATCCCGAGATTCAGGATGGTTTTCTGCGCGAAGGTGACAAGCAACAGTTGGGAGAGGTAGTTCGACACGACTTTCAGCACCGCCAGGCCGATGAAGGCCACGGCAAACAGCTCCGGGGTCGCCCCGGCGCCGTTGATGAGCTTGTTGATGACGGCGAGCAGGCCCACGCTGGACAGACCGGCCAACAGACCGGTCAGGACCATCAGTACCATCATGCTTCGGGCGTCGCGGAGCAGGAACAGGAGAAACCGATACATTTTCATCATGGTGAGGTGACTGCTGTCTCGTTGGCCTTAACCCGGACTATTCATGAATCCCTGCTCCGGCGTCCGATCCTGTCGCCCGGCGAGGCGGTTCTCGTTCGGCCTTCTCGACGGACTGCCAGTACGCCTGCGTCGGCCTCACGTGCGAGCAGCCTCGGCGGGCTTCCGTCATGAACGCCTTGCGACGGCATTCATGAATAATCCGGGTTAAGCGGCTCTTGAGGAAGGCCCTTTCCCCTGATCCTCCGATTTGTTCCGGAGCGTCGCCCAGGCTTCCTGCCAAAACGTCTTGAGATGGTGCGCCAACTCCTGCACATGCGGCGCGACAAATAACCGCCCCGAATCTTCGGCCGGCAGATAGATCGTACGGCTCATGCCCAGCGCGGATTCGCCGAAGACCAACCGCGTATCATCGCTGGAATTCGTCAGCGGATGTTTGGAGGCAATCACGTTCAAGACCTGTCCGCGGAACGGTTTCAAATCGTAACGCGCCACCGCATGGAAGGTGGCATAGGTCACCTGATCCTTGTACAGAAACTCGTCCTGATGCTCGGCCGCTTCGGTATGGTGCATGAGATTCCAAATCCGTTTCAACTTGCCTCTCCAGAACGACGGCCACTCCTGGATCGGCAGTCTCCGCATGAGACGAAGGTACGTCGTGATCTTCATCCACACAAATAGGATCGGCCAGAGCAGGTAGGGAGGTCGACTCCAATGCGTCAGGTAGGATCGCGGGTGCCAGGATTCCATGACAGCCAGAATCACCTGCTCTCCCTGCGCCATGAGCTGTTGGGCGATCTCATAGGCCGCCAGCCCGCCCGTGCAAGTTCCACCGATGAGGTACGGTCCATGCGGTTGAATCGACCGTATTTCCTCGATGTAATGCGCGGCCATCTCCTCCACGCGCATGAACGGTTTTTCTTTTCCGTCGAGTCCGCGGGCCTGCAGTCCATAAAACGGTTGGGCATCCCCGAGCAACTTGGCCAGGCGGGCAAATACGAGCACATTGCCGCCGACCCCCGGAACCGCAAAAAAGGGAGGATTTTTCCCCTCCGGTTGAATCGCGACCAACGACCGCCAGCGCACGGTGCACCCTTCGCCGGCCAGGACATCCGCCAATTGTTCGATCGTGGGCGCCTGAAAAAGTACCGCCATCGGCAGGCGGATGCTGAACGTCTGCTCGATGGCGCTGAACATCCGGAGCGCCAGCAGGGAATAGCCGCCCAGCGCGAAGAAGTTGTCGCGCACGCCGATGGGTGTGATTCCCAGGACCTGCTCCCAGATGGCCACCAACTGCAATTCAACTCGATTCCTGGGCTCAATCGGCTGGGCGCTGTCATGCACCGGCTCCGCCACCGGCGCTGGCAAGGCGCCACGATCCACCTTTCCATTCGACGTAAGAGGAAATTCGTTGAGCGGCACAATCGCCGCCGGCACCATATAATCCGGCACCATGTCTCGCAGGGCCCGTCGAAGCGCCTGCGGATCGCAACGGCGCCCTTCTCTCGCCACCACATAGGCCACCAGCCGCTTGTCTCCCGGTGCATCTTCCCGCACGATGACCACCGCTTGCTTCACCGTCGGATCGTCCGCCAGGACCGCCTCGATTTCTCCGAGTTCGATCCGGAACCCGCGTAGTTTGACCTGATAATCGATACGCCCGATATAATCCAACCGTCCGTCAGGCAGCCATTTGACCTGGTCACCCGTGCGGTAGAGCCGCTCGCCCGCCCGGAACGGACTGGAGACGAATCGCTCCGCCGTCAGCTGAGGAGCACCCCGGTATCCGCGCGCAAGCCCCATCCCGCCGATATACAGTTCACCCGGGATTCCCACCGGGACCGGTTCCCGGTTCAGATCCAACACATAGACCTGAGTATTCGCAATCGGCCGCCCGAGAGAAATCGTGCGTTCAGCAGTACGCACGCGCTCCAACGTCGACCAAATCGTCGTCTCCGTCGGTCCGTACACATTCCAGGCCGATCCCGCTCGGGCAAGCAGCTCCTGGGCTAATTCCCGCGGCAAGGCTTCCCCGCCGCACAGCACTTTGAGCTGTCGCCCCCCCTGCCATCCTGACTGCAACACCATCCGCCAGGTGGCAGGCGTCGCCTGCATCATGGTCACTGCGCCCTGATCAAGTTCGCGTTGCAGCCATGCTCCCTCCATCGCCTGAAGGCGACCGGCCAGAATAATGCGGGCCCCGACCAGCAACGGAAGATAGAGCTCCAAACCGGCGATATCGAACGACAGCGGCGTGATGGCCAACAGGACGTCCCGGCTGCCGATTCCCGGCTCCTGTTGCATGGAGTGGAGAAAATTGACCAGTGCGCGATGTTCGATCTCCACGCCTTTCGGCTGCCCGGTCGATCCCGAGGTGAACAGCACGTAGACGAGATGCTCGGGTTTCGCGAGGGGCTCAGGATTACACTCCGAATATCGTGTCAGTGACTCCGCCTCCCCGTCCAGACAGACCACCCGAAGCTGGTGTTGGGGAAGCCCTCCCAGGAGCGTCGAGTCTGTCACAAGCACCGCCGCGTGACTGGCTTCGACCATGGCCGCCAACCTGCGGATCGGCAATCCGGGAACCAGCGGCAGATAGGCGCCACCGGCCTTCATGACCGCCAGGAGACCGATCAGCAAATCGGGAGACCGTTCGAGAAACACCGGCACCACCACATCCGGGCCCACGCCCTGTTCCCGCAAGCGATGCGCCAGCCGATTCGCGCGCCGATTCAGTTCCCCATACGACAATTCAACGCCTTCACACACCACGGCGATCGCATCCGGAGTCCGGCCGACCTGCGCTTCAAATAGTTGCGGGAAACAGGTCTCTCGCTCCACCGGCCTGTCGGTCGCGTTCCATTCATGAAGGATCCGATGTTGTTCCTGTTCCGTGAGGATCGCCACACGTCCGACCTTCTCTTCCGGATGCTCCGCGATGACCTCCATGAATTGACGGTACTCCGCCAGCCAACGTTCGGCGGAGGTGCGGTCGAACAGGTCCGTGTTGAACTCCAGATAGGCTTTTCGCGAAGCCAACGGGTCGATCGACAAACCGAGATCGAGCTGTGCCGCACCCCGACTGACTTCATAAGGGGTCCACGACAGATGCTGAAACTCCGTCCGGGCGAAGGGGGTATTGGCGAAGTTGAACAGAACTTGTACCAGGGGCAACCCACCCTGGCTGCGATCCGGGCGCAGCTCTTCCACGAGCTTTTCAAACGGAATGTCCTGGTGCGCATAGGCATCGAGGGACAGATCTTTCACCTTCTGCAGTAATTCGCGGAAGGTCAGTTCCCCCGTGACATCCGTCCGCAACACCAGCGTATTCACGAACGTGCCGATCAAATCCTCAATCTCCAGCCGATTACGGTTCGCGATCGGCGTCCCGATCACCAGATCACGCTGCTGCGTGAGGCGATGCAGGAGGCCGAAGAATCCGGCCAGGAACACCATGTACAACGTGACGCCTTCGCGCACGCTGAGCTGCTTGAGGCGATTCACGAGCGCCCAGGACAGGTCGAGAGAGACCTGATCGCCCTTGAACGAATGGATGGGCAACCGCGGCCGATCGGCCGGCAAGGCGAGCACCGGCAGATCCGTGAGTTTGGATTTCCAGTGCGCGAGTTGCTCAGCCAACACCGAACCGGTCAGCCATATCCGTTGCCACTGGGCGAAATCGGCATACTGGATCGCGAGGTCCGGTTGAATCGCGACGGGTTTCCCCGCACAGAACGCGTTGTAGCACTTCACCAGTTCACGGGCGATCACGCCGTACGACCATTGATCGGAAATGATGTGGTGCGTGCTGACCACCAACACATGATCCTCTTCGCCCAATTGAACCAGCAGAACACGCAGCAACGGACCCTGCCCGAGGTCGAAAGGACGGCGCGCCTCGCCGGTCGCCAGTTCTAACGCCCGAGCCTCGCGCATCTCACGGGGCAACCCGCGCAGATCTTCTTCCACCCAGAGCGGATCCAACGAGGTATGAACAATCTGGCGCGCCTGACCATCCACCGTGGCAAAGGTCGTCCGGAGTGCGTCGTGGCGCCGCACCAGCTCAGCCACACCCCAACGCAACGCCGCCCGATTGAGCGGACCGTGCAAGCGCACGCTCGCCGGAATGTTGTAGGCGGCGCCGGTCGGCGACAACTGATAGAGAAACCACATCCGTTCCTGCGCAAACGACAGCGGCAAGGGCGCTCCTCCCGCCGCTTTGGTCATCATTCGTCCGTCCCGAGCCGCCTGCTGCGTTACGCCCTCCTGAGATCGCTTGATCACCTCAGCCAGTGTCGCGATGGTCGGCCGTTCGAACACTTGTCGCAGAGGCAGGACGACTCGGAAGAGGGCTTGGACTCTGGACACCAACTGTGTCGCCAGCAGCGAATGGCCCCCCAGCTCGAAGAAGTTGTCATGCACGCCGACATCCTTCACATGGAGGATTTCCCCCCAGATGTCGGCCAGCACTTGCTCTGTGGGCGTCCGTGGGGCGAGAAACTCAGACGTGAGATCGACCTTGCTCGCGCGACTGTCCGTAGCGACACGGAGCGCAGCGCGATCCACCTTGCCATTGACGGTCAGGGGAAGCGTCTCCATCTCGACAAACATCGAAGGAATCATGTGTGCGGGCAACTGGCTCCGCAGCTGTTCGCGCAGCTGCACCAGTCCCAGTCGGTTCTGCGGACGAGGGACCATAAAGGCGACGATCCGCTTATCGCCCGGCTGATCTTCCCGCACCTCAACCACCGCACGCTCGATGTCCGGGTGCCGATTCAGCACCGCCTCGATCTCTTCCAATTCGATCCGATAGCCGCGGATCTTGACCTGACGATCCACACGGCCGCGATAGTCGAGTTGCCCGTCAGGTCGCCAGCGCACCAGGTCGCCGGTCCGATACAGACGGGCTCCAGGAAGGCTTGAAAACGGATCGGGAATAAACTTCGCGTCAGTGAGTTCCGGTCGGCCACGATAGCCTCGCGCCACCCCCACTCCGCCGACATAGAGTTCTCCGGGCACGCCCACCGGAACCGGTCGTCGATGCCGATCCAACACATAGACGGACGACTCAGAAATCACGCGCCCGATCGGCACGTCCTGGCGCAACTCCTCCTGTAGCCCGAGACCCGTGAGATCCGACCAGGTGACGGCGACCGTCGTTTCCGTCGGCCCATAGGTATTCAACAACCGAACCCTACGACCGATCAATTTGGCCCATCGCTGCACGATCTGAGGAAGGACACGTTCTCCACCGATGATCACCGTCTTCACCGACTCCGGGAAGGCTAGTTGCTCCAACTCCATTCGAGTGACGACTTCATGCCAGTAGGCCGTCGGCAAGTCCAACAGTGTCAGCTGCCAGTCGCGGCATCGATCCAAGAAGCCCGACACCGAATCGATCATCATCTGAGTGCGCAGCACCAACGTCGCGCCCGTCGTGAGGCAGGGAAAAATTTCTTCGGCGGCGGTGTCGAAACTCATCGACGCAAATTGCAGCACCCGGTCGCGCGAGTGGACACCCGCGATCTCCGTGATCGCCCGCACATAGTTGGCGATCGATCGGTGCTCGATCATCACCCCCTTGGGCTGGCCGGTCGAACCGGAGGTGTAAATCACATACGCCAGATTCTCCGTAGCGTCCGTGCCTTCGATGGCATCGTCCGGGAAACGGGCGATTTGGTCCCATTCGGAATCGAGACAAATCGTGTGGGGGTTCGTCGCAGGCAGCCGGGCGAGTTGATCCTGCTGCGTCACCAACACCCGGACCTGGCTATCTCTCAGCATGTATTCCAAGCGGTCGGTCGGATAGTCGGCATCCAGGGGCAGGTAGGCCCCACCCGATTTGAGAATGCCGAGCATGCCGACGATCAAGTTGAGCGATCGTTCCAGGCAGAGGCCGACGACCACACCGGGTGCGACACCCCTCCGGCGGAGGTAGTGAGCCACACGGTTCGCGCGCGCATTCAACTCCCGATAGGTCAATTCCTGGTCGCCCTGTCGAACCGCGATCGCATCAGGGGTGCGCAACACCTGTGCTTCGATCTGGCGATGGAGGCACTGTGCCGGCGCCTGCAGTTCCGGAGACTGTCCCCACGTCAGGACTGTCTCGCGACACTCCGCCTCGGACATGAGAGGCAGTGAGCCGATCTGCGCGGCGGGGTCGGCGACAAGCCCCTCCAGCACCCGCAGGAAATGCTGCTGCATCCGTGCCATCCGGTCGGGCGTAAAGAGGTCGTCTTTGTATTCGAAGTAGCCGGTTAACCCCTGCTCCGATTCGGCGAGCTCAAGGCAGAGATCAAACTGCCCGCTCTGCTGGGGAATCACATAGGCCTCCCAGGCAGGCAGGCACGATTCAGAAACAGATGACGACGACCCACTCATCCGGCCATCGAGTTCCGAGAGCAACCGGAACTGTTGCAACACGAACAGGATTTGCCCCAAAGGGGCGCGTTGACGATCACGGGCCGGTCGCAAGTCCGACACGAGCCGCGCATAGGGATAGTCCTGATGATCGAGGGCTTCCAGCAGAGTACGCTTAGTCAGCGCCAGCAATTCGCGGCCGGTCGAATCGACCTGAACCGTCTCCCGCAACACGAGCATATTCACAAAATCACCGACGGTCCGGGCGAATCGAGACCGGCTTCGACCGAATACCGGAGTGACCACGGCTGTGTCTTCCACATTCGTGTAGCGATACAGCAGGGCGTGAAGCGCAGTCAGACAGACGGCATACAGTGTCGTGCCTTCCGCCTGCGCGAATGCCTTGAGCCGCTCCGTCAATGCCCGATCGATATGGATCGCCTGCCACGCATATCGGCCTGGCGCAACCGTCGTCTGCTGCCGATCGTAGAGCATGTCATAGTTCGGGAGTTCACCTGCCAGCCGCGCCTTCCAATACTGAGCCAGCCGACCGCCCTCAGCACTCTCCATCAACGCGCGATGCCAACCGATGAACGCACCGTAGGGGGCCGGCTGGCTGCCGAGTCCGTTCGGTCCATCCTGAGGCATGAATCCGTCGGAGGCGTAATTCCGCTTAAGGTCCTCGACCAGGTGGATCATCGACCAACCGTCCACGGCGATATGGTGCGCGACCAGCAGCAACCACGCCTGTTGTTTCCCCTTGAATAACGACGCCCTCCACAAAGGGCCGTGCGCCAGATTGAACGGACTCGCCGCCGCTTCCATGGCTTCCCGCCGCGAGCGCGCCCAATCCCATGTGGAGGCATCAATGACCGTCCAGATCAAAGGCAACCGGGCATGAATTCGTTGAACCGGCACCTCGTCCTGCGTTTCATAGGTCGTCCGAAGCGTCGCATGGCGCTCACCGAGTCGATCAAGCGCCTGTTCCAGTACGGCCTGATCCACGTTGAACGGCAGAGGCAGAATGACGGAGACGTTGGCGGCGGCGCTATCCGGAGCCAACTGGCTGAGGAACCACAGAGCAGCCTGATTCTCGGACAGTGGGGCGACATTCTCCGCTGTGAGATTCTGGCCACCGGCAGCAGTGAGTTCACTGCCTTCCCGGAGTATTCCCGCTTCGATGGTCGCAGCCAGATCGCCGAGTGTGGCACCTCCCAGGAGATGCTGCAACGAAAGCGGAACCTGGAATGACTCTTCCACGCGATGCGAGACCTCAGCGGTCATCAACGAATCGAGCCCCAGGAGATGTATCGGCCGGTCATGAACGATGGCCTCTCGGCTGCACCCGAGGCGATCGGCAATCATCCCCTGCACATCCTGCTCAATCTGCCGCCGCCGCGCATCGGACGAGAGCGCGCGCAGATCTTCCAGGTTCACGACGGTTGCTTGCGCCTGTGACAGGGGCGCCGGCAAGACACTCTTCCCGATGATGGAAAGTTGGCCGGTCAGAAATTGATCGCGGCAGGCCCGTCGTTGGAGTTTTCCACTCGACGTCTTCGGCAGGCTCCCGGCTTTGATAAAGATGACGGAGGAAACATGGAGGTCATGCTGTTCGGAGACAGCAGAACGAATCGCGGCAGCCAGATCATCGACGGCCAAGGCCGTTGCCTGGCGCTCGACCTCCTGCACCACCACCACCACTTCCTCCCCCGCATCCTGGACGGAGAAAGCCCCTGCGCCCCCGCCCCGAAACAGCCTGTGGCTTTGCTCTACGGTTCGCTCAATATCCTGCGGGTAGTGATTTCTGCCTCGAACGATGAGCAGGTCCTTCAAACGCCCGGTGACAAAGACTTCACCGTCTCTGACGAACCCGAGGTCACCGGTCCGCAGGAACGGCCCTTCTCCCGTATCGCGAAGTGTCGCGCCAAACGTGCGCGCAGTTTCCTCCGGATTGTTCCAATATCCCTGGGTGGTGCTGGCTCCGGCCAACCAGATTTCACCGACCTGTTGCACGGCACAGCGGGACAGGGTTTCCGGATGGGCGATGACCACCCGGGTATCACCCACCGGAGCACCGCATCCAACGACCTGCCGGACGGGAGCGATACCGGCCTTGGCTTCCGACACCACCCCCCGTTCCAACGTCGCCGGATCCAGGGACAGCACCGTCGGTGCGACACTTTCCCGCTTCAAGGAGATCAACAGGGTGTATTCCGCCATCCCGTAGGCGGGGAAAAACGCTTCACGCCGGAATCCGGCCGGCGCAAACGCTTCGGCAAATCGGTCAATCGTATCGTGGGCGATCGGTTCAGCGCCGCAACTCGCAACCTGCCAACCGGAGAGATCCAGCCTTGCGCGATCTTCGGCTGCGATGGTCTCCACACAGCGACGGTACGCAAAGTTGGGCGCCCCACTGTGCGTGACGTGATACCGTTGAATCGCTTCGAGCCAGCGTAACGGCCGCTTCAGAAACGTGAGCGGCGACATGAGGTAGGCCGGGCGGCCGATCCAAGCAGGCTGGACGATTCCCTTCACCAATCCATAGTCATGGAAATGCGGCATCCAAGACAGGGTGACGGAATCCGCATCGTAACGGCCGGCCTCGGTGATGCACCGGCTCTGTGCGGTCATATTCCCGTGACTGACCATCACACCTTTGGGGGCGGAGGTCGAGCCGGACGTATATTGCAAGTAAGCCAGAGTGGAAGGGAGCGGATGGATCGACCTCCACTGAGCCGTCGAGTCCGGCCTGGACGCATCACAAATCACCCACTGTTCGAGCGGAATCGTGGTTCCTTGCGCCCGAACCAGCTCCAGAATCTGGTTGGTGCTCAAGGCTCCGGCCGCGCCGGCATCCTCGGCGAGACGCTGTACACGCGCGACACCCACCTTTGCACGATAGGCATCCGGCGGAGGGACCGGCACGGCCACTAACCCGGCATACAAGGCCCCCCAAAAGGCCTGGACGAATTCAAGACCGGGCGGATAGACGAGAAGCAGGCGATCTCCCGGAGCGAATCTGGATTGCAGATCACCGGCAATCGAGCGAGCTCTGGCATCGAGCTGTCTATACGTCAGGACGGTATCGGGGCTGATCCCATCGCGCAGGAAGACATACGCCGGCTGCTCGGGCTGGTGTTCGGCCCGCCAACGTAGGACATCGAGCAGGGTCTCGCCGGGTGGAATGCTAAGGGATGGATGTCTGACCACAGAATGCTCTACCCCAGTGGGACCGAGAAGCGGACAAGAACTATGCTTCGTAGCCTATATCGGATGGATGACTGGAAAAGATCAGTCACGAACTGTCTCCAACCGGTCTCACCACGCCAGGTGAGTCTACGGTGGAACCGATTCATCGCAAAACGGAATCACCTTTTCCTCACGTCGTGGCTTCCCCCTAAGGATGAAAGAAATATTCTCCAAGCACATGATTTCATTTGAAAGTTACGCTCGACCACGCTAAGCTGCACATCTTTGTCGGCCTGGTCACGGAGAGGTGCGAGAGCGGCCGAATCGGACGGTCTCGAAAACCGTTGTCCTGAAAGGGACCGTGGGTTCGAATCCCACCCTCTCCGCCACACCTGCGGCAAGGCCTCAAAACTCTGCCGGTGGGATTCGAACGGGGGTTCTGAAGGGGGTATGCCCCCTTCACGGGGTGACCGGAGCGAAGCGAAGGCGCGAGGGGGCCTGGCCCCTTAGCGGGAGCGCGTGCGAAGCACCTAAGCGCGACTTCGAGTTCCCACCCTCTCCGCCATACAAAGCTTGCTTGATCCCGGAGCCCAGGTAATGGTCTTGGCGACGGGATAATCACCAACAGTGCCCCACCTCTCCTGCCGACTGCTCGACCGGAGCCGTCTGTTGCTCAATAGCCCCTCGGTTTCCCCCCAACTCCCCGTAGTTCCTTTGGGTTTCAGCGACGTGTCGGCCCAGCACCTACCGAAGTTTTGGGCGCTCCCCCTCCTCCAGTGGTCTGTTCGTCACCACAGTTCCAGGCTACTCTCTGTTTCACACAGGAGGGCCGCATGTTTGAACAAACTGAAGCTGCGCTGGTGATGACGCTGTTGGCCTTGGGGGGAATCGCATTGATGGCGGATGAGTCGATCGAAACGACGTGCATGCAGATGGTGAAATGGCTTCGAACCAGAGGCAGGCGCTAACCGGCTCTTTTCTTCAACTCCTTCCGCAATTCGACCATGGCCAGGGTGTCGCGTTCGCAGTACCGCAGGAGCGCCTCTTCGATCTGCGCCTTCTCGATCCAGTCACTGACCGTAAAAATCATACGGGCATATTCGCAAGCTGCCACGCCCCCGTCACGGATAGCCAGATCCGCATAACTCAACGAGGGCACCACAGCCGGCAGGACGGCCTTGATCGAATAGCTCCCTTCGAAGGCCGGATGGTAGTAGTGGTCCCTGATGACAATGTGAAGGTCCCACAGTCTCGCGATCACCCGCTTCAGGTCCTTTCGCAGTGACGGAAAATCTTCAGCCAAACGCTCCAACACCGAACGTTCATAACTCGAATACACGCAGATACTACCTTCCCCACCCAACGAATCCAGCAACGTGACGGCCAACTCTTCACGCGGATCACGCCCGTCGCGGCAGAGATACTCGGCGTGGTCGAGCATCCCCTCAGGGTGTTCGATGTGGTTGGACCATTGAGTGGGAATCACCTGATAGGGCCTAGTATCCCCGAATTTCGGCACGGCCGGCATGAAGGTCTCGAAATCCAAATGATGCACGGGATACACGATCTTCTCCAGCGCCGACCGCAAGCCTTCCCCGATCCATTCCCGATTGTCCCTCACCCGTCGCTGTACCTGCGTCAACGTCACGTGATCGGGAATTTCGTCGATGGTCTCCACCCCCAACTCGCGCAGCTGAATGACCGTCTTGCTGCTCCCGGGCAGATGATAAATCCAGCGAGGCGGCTTCTCCTGCGTGCAATGCGCCCAGAAGGGACATTCGTAGGGGCTGTGACAATGTTCATCCGGGGCAATGGGCGGCGCCGACATCTCGCTCAACGCGGCGTGCATCGACGTCAGACGTGAGGGCACATCCGGCAACCGTGGGCGTATCGTTTCATTTAAGGAGCGGAGACTAAACAATTGGCCAAGGTCGAGTTCCACGCCGTCGAACACATACTGGGTGTTCACGTGCATGAGGCAGATGTCGTCGAGAACCAAGCCGGCCCCTTCGAGGACGTAACTCTGGATCGTCAAATCCTCCACATGGATCGGCTTCAACTTGGTGGAGGATTTCACTTCCACCAGCCGCCAGGTGGGTTGCCCTGACTCGTTCACCCCGACACGCTCCAGGACATCGACACGGATCAAGACCTGGTCGAACTGAAATGCGCCTTCGAAGATGGCCGACACCGTCGAATCCTGGAGAAGCTCCGCCGTCTGCGCCAGGGCCTCCTGAGATTGGCGGTACCCGGCCGTGACGAGGCGACCGCCGGGAAATCGCCGACGGGCGAGTTCCCCGAGATCCGTGCCCATGTCGAGAATTGCTTGGGTGGCCGCATCCGGCTTCGTGGCCAGCGCCGGAGCATGAATTTCCAGGTACAGACGCTTATGGCACTGCAGGCCCGACAGATATCGCGATTTTGACAGCCGATAGGAGGAACGAGCGGCAGGCTCGGGCGTGATCAACATGGATAGGTCCAGGCTACCGAAGCCGTGCGCCTCTTGTCCAGTCCCAGGAGAAGGACATCCTCGTCCGCAACCGAGTTCTGGTAGGATGACGCCCCATGGCAAACGGCGTCGCACAAATCAGACGATCGGTCATGACCCTCGCGCTCCCGGTGACGGTGAGCAGCCTGCTGCAGCGAACCGAAGGCATCGTCGCGGTCTTTCTCGTCGGAGGATTGGGCGCAATCCCCATTGCCGCTGTGGGGTTGGGCCAACTGCTTGCGTTTATCGCAACGACACTCGTGTCGGGTCTCTCGGTCGGGACCAACGTCATCATCGCTCAACAGTGGGGTGCCCGCCGGTATGAAGAAGCAGGCCAGGCCTCCCGGCATTTTCTAGGCCTGTCGATATTCGTGTCCTTCGCCCTGGCCCTGCTCGGCCTTTCGGCGAACGGACTCATCATGCAGCTGCTCGGAGCGCAGCCGGAGGTCATCGGCCTCGCACTCCCCTACTCAAACCTGATCTTTCTGGTCATCCCCTTCACCGTGCTTCTGGCAGTGCTCTCGTCGATTCTCCAGGGGACCGGGGACACCAAGACACCGATGTACGCCATGATCATGGTCAATGTGCTCCACATCGCCATTGCCTATCCGCTGATCTATGGCCAATGGGGATTGCCGGCGTTCGGCGTGAAGGGCGCGGCCGTCGCCGTTGGGATTGCGGAGGCGACCGGATCAGTCTATCTGTTGTTGCGCTGCCGGGCGATCCTCAAACCATCGAAGCGGCTCAGGCGAGACCTGCTCCGCACCATCTGGCAAGTGGGTGCTCCGGTCTCCGGAGAACGGATCGTGCAACAGGCCGGAATTCTGCTCTACACCAAAATCGTATTGATCTACGGCACGGTCTCCTACGCCGCGCATCAAGTCGGACTCTCAATTGAATCGCTCTCGTTCCTGCCTGGCTACGGCTTTGCCATCGCCGCCGCCACCATGGTCGGGCAAAGTATCGGCGCCGGCAAATACACCAGGGCCAAACTCGAAAACTGGGAAGCGAACCGGCTGGCGACGTTCATCATGTCCGCCATGGGCATCGTGTTTTTCTTTTTTCCCTATGCCCTGCTGCGCGCGTTCACCAGCGATGAAGCGGTGATCGAGCTGGGAACGACTTTCTTGAAGATCGTCGCGCTTCTGCAGGTGCCGTTGGCCCTGACCATGGTGCTGGCCGGCTCACTGCGCGGCGCGGGCGATACGCGATTCATCATGATCGCGACGATGATCGGCATGTGGGGCGTGCGTATCCCCATCGCGTTCGTGGCAGGCTACTGGCTGACAATGGGAGTGTTTTACGTCTGGCTGGCCATGATCGCGGACTGGACGCTACGAATGGCGCTCATGCTCTGGCGCTATCGATCGGAGCGGTGGAAATCGATCCGGGTGCTCCGTTCCTCGACGACGTGAACCGCTTAGCGTGAGCCCTCAGTCGAGCACTCCGGAGGCCTGACAGACGGCCGCGTATCCTTCCCCGATCCGGCCCGTACCTCGATGCGTCCCACCGCCTTCACGTTGGCGCAAAGATCACCCAGGCCCGGCGTCACCAGGCGGTAGGGACCACCCTTGCCGTCCGGTAGCGGCTGGCCGTCGAGTTCGTAGAGCAACAACCCGAAATCCCGCGCCTGTTGCAAGGTGAGCGTCGCCGCGTACTTGCCATCCACGGAATGGAATGTGACATGGTCGGCATCGACCGCAAGGGCTGGAATATCCAACAGGCCATTGACGCGAATGGCCCGGCCGCGCATCGACGGCATCAGCTGACTGATATCTTCGACATGTTGTGCTTGCGGCAGTTGCGCCAGCGCCGCTCGCGTAAGAGAAACCGGTTGGACGACCGCGCCATCTATCCGGACGACACCGGGACCAGCGGGCTCCCGCTCCGTGATGGCTTTCACCATCGCCGTTAACGCCTCGTTCACCGGTGTGGGAATCCCCAACTCCCGCCCCATACGAACAATGTAGCCGTTCAGATAGTCGATCTCCGTCGGGCGCTTGGCTTTCCAGTCATCGTACATCGAAGTGTGAATATCGCGCAGTTCCTGCGTCCACTTCACCACCTTCTCGGCCATATCCGGCGCCAAGGGCACCTTCACCGCCGCCGACACCGCCATCACTTCGCCCACGATCTGCCGGATCACACCGGCCATCTCCGGATGGTCCAGCGCCTTGGCCACCTTGTCGTCGATCAAGACCGTGAGGGGGTTAAAGACGCAGTTCCAGCACATCTTTTCCCATTTGCTCTTCCTGATATCGTCGCTGAGCTGGCAGGAAATGCCAGCCTGCTTGAAGATCTCCGCAATCTGCAGCACGCGTTCGCTCTTGTGGCCCATGAGTTCGCCGATGGCCACGCCGCCCCGCTTGTAATGTTCAATGACGCCGGGCGCCACGATCTTCGAGTAGATGAACGCCACACCGCCGACCACAGAGTCGCGATGCACCCGGGCGATGATGCGATCTTCCGTATCGATGCCGTTTTGAAGCGTGAGCATGACCGTACGCTCGGTGATCACCGGCTCCAGCTGCGCCATGACTTCATCGAGGTCGTAGGCCTTCACCGCCAGAATGATGAGATCCGGTGGCGCCAGCTCTCGCGGATCGGAAGCCGCCGGTGGATGCACGGTGAAGTTGCCCTTGGCACTTTTGATCATCAAGCCATGGCGCTTCACGGCCTCCAGGGTGCGGGGTCGCAGAAGAAACGAGACGTTCGGATTATTTTTTGCGAGATGGGCCCCGAAGAAACCGCCGACGGAACCAGCCCCAACCACCATGATCTGCTTCATGAGACTCCTCACTCGTTGCGTTCGAAAGGACGGTACTATAGCATGCAGCCGCGCACCTGAAACAGTGATCGCTCCCTCGCGTTGAGACCCATGGGAACCGGATCAACTCTCGGTCTGATCCAACAGAAACTGGCCTCGGCACGATCGGTGACCGTGCTCACCGGGGCCGGGATTTCCGCCGACAGCGGCGTGCCGACCTTTCGCGGGGTCGATGGACTCTGGCGGAACTTTCGCGCGGAGGATCTCGCCACACCCGAGGCCTTCGCGCGTGATCCCCGCCTCGTGTGGGAATGGTACAACTGGCGGCGTGAACTCATCGCCTCCAAACGACCCAACCCCGCGCACGATGCCGTGGCTCAGATGGAGCAACGCTTCGAGCGGTTTTGGCTCATCACGCAGAATGTGGACGGACTGCACCGCGACGCCGGCTCTCGCAGGTTATCCGAGATTCACGGCAACATCTGGATGGTGCGCTGCACGCAGTGCCGGCGCGTAACTGAAAATCGCGACGTGCCGATTGCAATCCTGCCCCTCTGCAGCAACTGCAACGGGCTGCTCCGCCCGCATATCGTCTGGTTTGGAGAAGCACTCGCCGAGCAGGATCTGGACGCCAGCGAGGCCGCCCTGCAGTCCAGCGACCTGTGCCTGATTATCGGCACCTCCGGCCTGGTGTATCCGGCGGCTGGTTTTGGTTCAATCGCGAAACAGGCGGGCGCGTTTGTCGTGGAAATCAATCTCGATGCCACCGCGCAATCCGGCATCGTCGATGCGGCGCTCCAAGGGCGCGCCAAGGACATCGTTCCCTTGTTATTGCAGGCGTGAGAGCAGCGGCAGCAATTCGTTGAGGGTACCGATTGTCGTCCCGCCCGAAGGACGCGCCCCCTCCCCTCTCGCGAGCAACACCCCGGTCAGTCCGACGCCCTGCGCCCCCTTCACATCGTCACGCTCGCTATCGCCGACATGCAGCGCCTCGTCCGGAT
>OBID01000165.1_pt1 | contig 29469 bp, 19 predicted proteins | sample 1519781 | NCBI WGS metagenome assembly OBID01 (sample SAMEA3991478, study PRJEB22521) | metagenome | biome: anthropogenic terrestrial biome; feature: sewage plant; material: sludge | place: Sweden | collected 2012-09-26 | reverse complement strand
GGTTCGCCACCACTGGTCAAGGTGATTGGTAAGCTTTTTACTTCTCCGGTGCCTGATCCTGTTCCGTTGTCGTCATTGAGTGTATTGTTGTCAGGATCACCACCATCTACTGCTGATGATTTGTAGCCTGCAGGTGGAGTTACACCTACTACGTAGTCGCCAGGAGTAAGTCCGGTAAAATTGTAGGCCCCGGTGTTTCCGGTCACCGGTGCTGTCTGTAAAAGGGTAGTGCCGTTGGCAGCATACAATTTAACAGTCGCTCCGGCTAGTCCTGGTTCGCCAGGATCCTGGATACCATTATTATTTTGATCAAACCAGACATAATCGCCGAGATTGACAGTTTGGTTGAAACCTGCATCGATGCCCAGGTTGTTTTCACCGGCAGCCAGTACGATTCCGGTCACATTGCCACCGGTTGGATCGCTGTCATTGGTATCTGTGGTGCTGCTGTTTGAGCTATTGCCTCCGGCATTGGCTGTAGTGGCACTGTACCCGGAGGGGGTGCCAAAGTTTACGTTATAGGTGCCTGGAGGCAGATTATTGAAGGTGTAGATACCATTGGCATCTGTCGTGTCTTTTACGGTGAAATTGCTTCCATTGATTGTATAAGTCAGGGTGACGATGACTCCGGAGATGCCTGTTTCACCAACTCCACCTTGTAAGCCGTTGCCATCATTGTCTTTAAATACCAGGTCGCCGATAGAACCTGTGCCTATTAATCCAAAGTCTACACGTGGATTGTCCGCTGTAAGGTTGATATCGTTTGATCTCAACTCAGTAGTGTTATAGATTGCTATTCCATTATTATCATTTGCGGTAGCATTGTTAGGATCAGCACTCGTAGCAGTAGTAATGGATTGGATATATCCTGAAGGAGTCACAATACTCACGATATATCTTCCCTGGCAAATACCGGTGAAGGAATAAGCCCCAGAAGGACTGGTAGAGGTAGTTTGTATGGCCAGTCCATCAGGAATATTATTATTGTCCTGATCATCATACAGTCTTACTGTGACGCTTCCTAAACCGGGCTCACCTCCATCCTGAATACCGTTATTATTTTGATCGTACCATACAAAATCACCCAAAGTGAAAGTTGGCGTGATATTGACAGTGGCCAGGCTGGTATCATTAGGGCAAGGGCTGGTACCATTGACCACATATCGGAATACGGAGGTAGTCGCACTGGTAGGCATGAAAGTACCTGCACCTGCACTAAAAGTGCCTCCGGTACCAGATACTTTTGACCAGGTACCGCCAGTTTGTTCACCGGTGATCAAGCTAAAGAGGTTGATGCTGGTCGTGCTGTTGGCACAAACAGTGGTAGAACCATCAGTACCTGCGTTAGGAGTATTATTTACAGTTAAATTATAAGTAATTGTATTGGTCGTGCAACCATTAAGCATGATATAATACAAGCTAATAGTTTTCGCACCGGTAGTAGACCAGACTACATTTTCACATCTATTCTTTGATGTTGAGGGAGTAGCTCCTGTGCCAAAATCCCACTCATAATATTGGATGCCCGATACGATTTCGGCACAAAACTGGACCGGCTGACCGGCACAAGCGGTATTAGAACCAGTAATGATAACAGGAAGCGGCGCAGGTTTTATGGTAACCGTCGCAATACTGGTGTCATTGGAACATGATCCTAAAAGAACATATTTAAAAGTGGATGTTGTCGCTCCTGCTGCAGGAGTATATGTGCCAGCGCCTGCAGTGAATGTGCCTCCGGATCCTGTAAGTCTGCTCCAGGTGCCCCCAGTATCTTCACCGGTAATTAAACTGAATAAATTAATAGAAGTGGTTGAGTTTTCACAAACCGATGTACTCCCATCTGTGCCGGCAGCAACATTAGTACACTCAACTTGCAAGCAAGCTCCATCAAATTTTAAAAACTGACAATCAGCCTCTCCTCCTATTCGGATGGAAGTCGCATTTGAGGGGATTATGCCGGTGACGGAATAAGGTAAAAAGCCCGGGCCTGCCCCTGAATAAATATTGTTAGTGATATTAGAAGATACATCGCGTCTGATTAAACTAGCACCGTTATAATATTCTATCATCAGGTTTTGGCCACAGGAAGTGGAGGCAGCGTGATTGCCGGAGGGCGTCCCGATACCTGCAAATGCTGCAAACGTAATGGTTGACCCTGCAGGCATGCTTGCTCCAACATTGATCACCTGCCAAAATCTTCGGGTAGATCCTGGAGTAGATCCGCTAGAACCATCATAAGAAAATATAGCATAATCATTTCCACATGGTGGAGTGACTCCTGCAGTACCGGTGGCTGCAATTAAGGTAGAGCCGGATGAGGTGGTCCAATTGGTAGTTATGCCGGCCCCTGTTCCTTCAAAACTAGGATTGAGCACCAAATTATTTGGGCAGTTGCAAGTGAGTGGGACTATATCGGCAACAGAAAATGTAATCGTCGTATCATGACAAACTGTGCCACCAGAGTTTAAAGCTTCTACTTTAACTGAATATGATCCAACCGTAAGGTTTGATGCGGTAAAGGCCGTTGTTGATCCCGTAGGATATGAATAAGGTGATGAACCATCTGTACGAGTACCAGAAGAACCTCCAGAAGTCCCTGTCACGGTAAATTTAACACTACTTAAATTTGAGCCTGAAGCAGTAGCTCTGAGATTGTAACTGCTTAATAAATCATTGATATCTAAAATGCCTCCTTCCGAAATTTCAATGTCATTTCCATCATTATTGGTATGATAAAAAAACAGGCTAGTGATTTTGGCATCGCAACAAACCTCCACAGTAATAGTCTTACTTACAGAACAAACCCCATTACTAACAGTGAATGTATAAGTGCCCGCATTAGCAGCAGTCACACTATTAGCTACCAATGCATCATTCCCAGTGGCCGTAAAACCATTAGGACCCGACCAGGATTGTGTATAACCTGCCGGATAAGTACCAGGATTGACACTGAGGGATAATGAATTACCCGGACACACGCTCGCGACACAGTTAGCCAATACTGTCCAGGTACCATTGATCCTGGCTTCACATTCCGCGATAGCGGGTGGGGTATTGACAGTCACTGTCAATGCATTGCTGTTGGCCGTACACGTAGCACCTCCTGTGATGGTATTGGTGGCTACTCTTCTATAATAGGTAGTCTGAGTAAGGCCGGATGGAATGTCATAAGTAATACTGGTGGCGCCAGATATATTAGAAAAACCGGTAGAAGTACTGCTGGTAGAGCTTTGCCATTGATAAGTGATAGTGCCATTGCCAGAAGCAGCTGCAGAAGAAGTAAAAGCCACAGGGTCACCTCCAGAGCAGATGGTTTGATCCGCAGCGATGGTACCACCGGTGGAGATTGTACAGGTAGGTGAAGACCCACAAGTAACATTAAAATTTAAGGAGGCAATATGAGTTTCTCCCGCAAGTTGTGTATAAGATTTTGCGACGACTTGTCCATCAATATTGTTAGCACCAACCGGTTTAGTCACATCTGCCAGGGGAGCTAACAAAGAACCAACCAATCTCTCGACACTTAAAGTAGTAGCATTGTAAAAATTCCAGAGCACATACGGAGCACTGCTTACAAAATTTTGGTTTAAAGAACTTAAAGTATAAGATCCGGCAGCATTCACATTAATCACTAAATATCTCGAACTGCTTGCATTCGTCACATTAAAATCGCTTAAACTCGTTAGTTGGGCTCCTGTGATATTGATCACATTTAAGCCAGTCGCTAAGGTGACACTATAACTGCTGCTGGTCGGATCTGCAATGGTCTGTGCCAACCCGGATAAACAGCTTGAAGTAGCTGTCAAGGTTGCAAATTCTGAAGAAAAATTAATTATGCCAGTTTGGACAAAGCTAGCAGTAGTATTCTGAGCAGCATGTGTACCATTAATATTTAGAAATTTACTTCCATTTGTAATTCGATTAGAAGCATAAGTGCCTCCATTAACACTTCCAAATTTCATTAAAGCTCCGGTAGTGTTCAAATTAAAATCGAAATGATCCACACTTCCGGTCCAGTTTATATTACCACCGATCACCGTGGCATATTTGGTACCTGATACTGTACCGTAAGCATTTCCGACTCCCCCGGCATTGGCATTGCCTGCATAATTGGATAATCCATTTGGGCTAAAAGTAAAATTGCCACCGGCGGCGAAACCTCCCTCCACATCGGCAGGGCCTATGCTTACATTGTTTTGAACAAAAATGTTAAATCCGTAAGCGGGTGCCAGTGGATTGGTCTGTCCAAAAAGTCTTTCACTCATAGGGATCAATCCCATAACTAAAAGGAGAAGTGCTATACGATGGAACGAGCCATTACCTAGTTTAAGACAAAATTGAATCATGGAAACCGCGAATTTTAAAAAATTAATACTATACTTCTATACGAGTACTATTGAAAAGGTCACAATCTTTTGGGGTTTTTCTTTCAGATTTTTCTGAAAGTTTCGAATTAATTGACGCAAAGTTAAATAAGTTAGGAGAAAAAGCAAGTACTTTAAATTTTGTTTTTAAAACAATTTGTTAATAAAACTGCCCAGATTAGGAAATATTTATCAAATAATAGCACAATAATTTCATGAATAGTTTCTTATATAATATTTTATTTTACGGATATTTGGCTTTGCCAGGGAGCCTTAGCACCATAAAATCGAACTGGAGTCAATAAAAATCTGAACTAATATGCTTTATCTTTCAAAATATTCTGAAAGTACAACCATTCCAGGTTAAAAATGTCGGATTTCATTGTAAGTTCGGTGTGAACAATAAAATTTCCCAATCATTCAGCATTTGAACTAACTTAGATGGTAACCATATTACCGTTTTGGAGGAGTTTTACTCTGAAGGGGGTAACTGTTTTGTGTGGCAAACTCCTTAGAAAAGGGTGCTTCTGATTACGATCCTTTAGAAAAGATGAAATTTCGGAGTGAAACTCCTCAGGAACGGGGATGGTGTCCTTTTAAAATGGGTACCGTGGAAACTTCGGAGTGAAACTCCTCACAAACATTTAGGACAATCAGGAAACGATGTTTGTGGAAATTTTCGGAGTGAAACTCCTCAAAAACTACCGGGTCTCTACTACAATAGGTCGGGATAAGAACGAGTCTCTTCCATTCTGCATCAGTGCTTTTATCCGGTAGATATAGGTGGTTCCCTTTTTGATATCATAATCTGCCCAAGACCTGGTCACCCCTTCTATAGTGGTCAATAGGGTTATAGGTGAAGTGCTATGGGTTCTATAAATCCAAAACTCCGCGATAGGTCCGGGAGTATAGGACCAATTAAAAATAATGGCATTGGAGGTACTGTCATATTTTGAACGAATGTCTTCCATCCTCGGGTATCTGGATATAGCTAATGACCTTGCCGTGATCGGCTCTGCCAATTGGCTTTTATTGCCGGCATGATCATAACAAACCAAACTGTAGATATAAAACGAATCCTGAATAAGGTTTTCATCTATGTGGACATTCATTGTATCTGAAGCTTCGATGAGTTTGATCTCGGTCCATTCATCCGAATGAAGTGGTTTTCTCAACAAAGCGGTACTGCTCACATCAATCGACGAGCTTGGATACCAATGCAATTCGATAGACTTTTCTGTTGGAATCCATTGATAGAATTGGGGTGGTGAGGGAGGGATCGTATCATATCTGGCCACTTTGATGACTGACGACAGGACCGAAAGATTACCACTGATATCTTCAGCTGCAATTTTATAATAGATGTATGGGGATAGATTATCTAAACTGATAGAATCAATGTGAAAACTATCCGGTACCGTATTGAGGGTGATCTGACCAAATTCGTCAAGGAGATTGTTTGACCGAAAAACCCTATATCCGTGTAAATCGACTTCGGAGTTTTTAAACCAATTTAAGGACACCTGTCCCGTACTATCACAAATGGCAGATTCCCACCGGGGAGCAGCTGGAGGAGTAGCATCCTGGGGAACAACCATGATTGGAAATGAACCCATCGATATATTTCCCTCTGAACGAATCAATCTAATAAAATAATACTTAGTGGTATGATCCAGATCCACTTGAAAACTTCGTTGAGACCGGTGAATATTGTCCTGGACCATTTTTTGCGCACCTCCTATGGAGTCGCTGACCCAGATTTGAAAGTGACTGAGTTCTTTTTCAAATTTTGGTTCGTAATACCAGTTGATGATGGCTTGCCGATTCAAAACCTGATAATCTAAGATTACTGGATTGGGTATCCTTATGGGTTGATGTATTCTCAGTATTGGGCCGGGGTTATTGATCTCGCCAAAATAATCTACCCCTCTCAATCGATACCATGCTTCGCTCCCCGGGTTGACTGAATCGCGCCAGTAAAATTGTTCTCTAAAGTTTTCCCCCAGCGCATTTTCACTATAATTAGATAATACGCCGGAGGTGGACGCGACAAAATTATTGCCATCCAGAGAAATTTCGGCCACATAACCGTGGTAGGTGTCGAATCGTGCTTTCCCATCCCAATTAAACTCCAAATTGATTTCGTCTAACTTGTATTCCATCTTGGGTGGCAAAGTAGCCGTCACGGTTGTTTTAGGATCAAATCTTAGAGAAACTGAATCCTTACTCGTGAGCAAAGTATATTCGTAGACAGCGCCATTGAGTAGCTCCAGATCTTCGTAAGCGATGCCCTGGAGGATCGCAGCCTGAAAACTATTATTCGCAGCCAGATGACACTGGATATGTCGCAGCGCTTTGATCTCCTCCTTGCTATATTCAAAATTTTCACCATTTAGTTTTTTGGGCAATTCTGCTATAAGCTCCTGATCGGAATAATAAATCAACTGATATAAACCTTCGATATCTGTCAAACTATCGGCAGACGGAGGCCAATCAGGTTTGCTGACAGGACGAATCTTTTTTACCCATTCTACAGTCTTATTATCGCCAAGCACCCTATATTTTTTAAGTGTATACCCATTAGAGATACCATGTAACCAGGCTGCCTGGTCATACATCACCCAGCGAAGCCAGAGTTTATTTGACTTCAGTTTTCCTTTTAATTGAATTGTAGGATTGACTTCGAAGGTTTGACCATAGAGATTCAGATTGGACAAGAAAAGTGTCAATACGACGAAGTATTTTAAAAGATCAATTTTCATTGTGCCAGCACGCAGGACTCACCTGAATTGATTTCAAATTTAATTCCGATGATTTTAAAAGCCGCTATAAATTGGTTGGGGTTAGGCAGATCAGATTTGATCAAAAGCGCCAGGCCGATATTGGGCAATCTAATAAACCACTTTCCACTTAAATGGACAAAAGCATAGATATTCCCCCCTGCGCGCCACCCATTGGCACCAATCGGAGCAGCAATAGGGAGGTTGCTACATCGGGCAGATTCTCCGTAATCAATACAATAGACTTCAAAGCCGGCCCCTGCTCCGATATGGATGTATTTTTGTCCACGCTGATAATCGAAAATGATGGAGGCATTGGCTCCAAAAGCAAGGCCACTGCCACTGATCAAAGCCGCCTGATGCTGACTGCGATCCATACTCAATGATTCTGCACGGATGCCCAATTCATCCATGATCTTTGGGTCAAGGGGCGGAGGAGCACCCAGGTCATTGCCAGTCATAAAATAAGCCCCTGCATACCCTTTTAATGCTCCCAGGTTGAGGGCAGCAGCCAATCTGGAGTCCCATGTCCCAAGATAGATATGCCATTTGCCAGGAGTAAATAAAAGATCAGCACCACCCGCATAGGAACCAGGAGGGTTGGAAGCTCCCCGAATAGTACCATGGGCTATATCTACAAAAATGGCAAGATTGCCGTGAAACACATCATTGGCAAAATCAGCATTTAAAAATAAAGAGGCAGCTATGGCACCACTGATATTGGAAGCCTCTGTTTTGTCTTGCTCAACAGATTTTTTTAAGCCCAGGGAAGCCAATTGATCCAGCCTTTTTTCTAGCGATCCGGCTAAACCCGTTTTAAGTGTTGCTTTGGCCAAAAATTCTCCATACCCTCTGAAGTTTACTGCAAGCAGTCCACCAGCAGCACCAAATGCCATATCCAAAGTCGCGGTAGCAGAAAAAAGAGATGGATTGACTTCGGCCAAAGCTACGGCAGCGATGATGCCCAAGCCTACCTTTTCATCCGGTATATATTTGATTCCACTGGCATTTACTCCCAGACCTGCACTACCTGGCGTGGTCCTTCCAGCTACACTCATTTTTCTATAAGCACCACCTCCAAATCCTGTCAACTGTAAGCCTCCTCCCAGTTGAACCCCATTGCCCAGGTGGGCCAATCCGTCCGCATACCAATACCTGTAGGTGCTGGTCCTTCCAAATAAAGCGTTGCTTTCAAATTCGAATTTTTTTGATGTGCTTATTTCAAGGGCCGCTTTTAAACTTCCCTGGAATCCTGTGCCATAATCCGGATCGTCTTCAAACACATATAGTCTGCCATCGAGAGAAAAACATTTTAATTTCATTTTTAGCTCCAGCGCATCCAATTCGAATTTATTGAAACTCCATTGATGGATTGGCGAGGATGGATCCATGCTGCCGGTGATCGTGGTCACTGTATTCAACCCAAATGCTGTTTCATTTTCGGGCACCAGGTTGACACTAAGCCCAAAAGTTAGTCTGGCTGCTGCATCCTGAGATTTAAATCCACAATTATTTATGTTGACAGGAAATTTTGCCAAAGCTGAGCCAGACCCCAAATCAAAATGTTGCACAGACATATAAGGAGCAATAGTACTTAGATGGAGACCTTCAAACCTCAACTTACCAACTAAAAACAGTGCATTTGAATCAGGACTGTCTATTTTATCGCCTTTAAGTGAAGCCTGGATACTCATATCTCCAAATAGTACGGCCTCCGGCAGAAATTCATCTTTGGTCACTGTAACTATCACCTTAGAATTTTTCTCAATGGAGACCCGACCGGCTTGAAAGATCGGAAACTGCATATCCTGCATGATTCCGGCATTGAATTTAAAAGTTCCGCCTTCGTCCATAAAAGCGCCATAGTCTATGCCTTGTTTTTTTCTGCTATTTGCTATCGGGATTTGCATATTGCCATTAAAACCAAATCCTTTGATCCGGTTCTGGACAAACTGAGCGTGGACCGTATCCAATGAATAGCTCCATTTGTTCATTGCTCCCTCGTCTATGGTGAGCAGGTTTCCTCCAAAAAAATGACCACTGACACCACTGTGGTCCAATAATAAATGGTTGGCGGTAAATGTCAGGCGATCAGCACCGTTTCGTTTTTTAAACTGGCGTGGAAGAATGACTTGAAGGCTATTGACATAAACACCCCGCCAGGTTACATCCATGCCTCCTCCTTCCGGATCTTCATATTCTTTTGGAAAAATGACTGCAGGATCATTGCGGATATCGCTGAGATCTATCACTGCTGTATTAAGGCTAAAAGCTATATCCTGGTATCCTGACATCGCAAAATCCGGAAGCTCGATCGTGGTCAGGATATCATTCCAATCAGAGCATATCAACGAAAATCTGCCTCTGACGCGACCGGTACTTTTTGGCTCCCCCTGACCATCGACAGGTACGACGAGGTCACGACTAAATAAAACTTCTGCATCAAGACTTAATTCTTTAAATCCATCACAATCAATGCGAACAAAACATCCATTAGCCTGATCCTCCCGGTACATTCCTTTTAATATCAAGAGGGATTTGTTGGCACCCAGATTGATTGCATAATCTGCCAACAAACCCAACCTGGCATCACCAATAATGCCTCCGGTGCTGGAAAATTTTATATCAGGAGAACCAAAATAAAGTACTTTTTTTTGTTGGGGAATCTCGATACTCAAATACACACTGGCCTGAATAAATGAGGGATGGAGATAGACATCGGTGACCCCCATGGTATAAGTGACATTATTAATTTGTTTTTGGAGTACGATGGGTAATGTCTGCCAGTCACCTCCAGCTATTTTATCTACCAGTTTAGATTTGTCCAAAGCATAAGCCAGGACGCTCCTGGCCTTATTTAATTCATCAAAGTTGCCACCCAAATCGATAGAGTCTTCTGCCAACTGAGCTAACAGTGGATCCAGGGTGACCTGCGGGAGTGTATCATTATGTACAGCGGTAAAAGGATAGGTTTTTATGCTGAACCTGACATCATTATTCGAAAAAATGCCGGATGGTACGAAGATCAGCAAAAACAAACACAGATAAAACGTTTCGCCTGTGTGTCGTACATGCATAGTGGTTCTAAATTTTGGAAAAAAGATAAAAACAATTATTTAAAGAAAAGAAGATCTGGAATACTAAATATTAAATATTTTTAGGGAACAGAATATGAATACGATCAGTTGGTGATGAACAACTTAATAATCATATATTTTTCTCGTTTAAGTTCTCGTCGATTGTTGCGAATTACAATTTTAGTTTTTGTTTTTATCGCACCCCAATATGAGTCCCTGGGACAAGATATCCAGAAGGCCATTGGAGATGTCGGCACGAGATTAAAAAGGGATCCTGTCAAAGTATATGGTGCTGTGGACCTCCTGGGTCAGCTCTATCAAAGTAAAAATCAAACGGCCTATTACCCTGATCTGACTTATCGCGCATTTGCTCAGCTTCAATTCGATATTGCGGGTATTCAAGCACCCTTTTCATTTTTGTATTCTAATGGCAATTCCATCTATCATCTACCGGCTTATACATTTGCAGGCATCAGTCCTACCTATAAATGGGGCACGGTACATCTGGGTGACCGGAGTCTGGAGCTGTCTCCCTACACCTTGAGCGGGCACCAGTTTAGAGGCATCGGATTAGAGCTCAAACCCGGCAGGTTTCGATTCACAGGCATGTACGGAAGATTAAAAAGGGCGGTCGCTGATGATTACCTTACGCTGCAAGGCCTGGACCCTGCATTTAAGCGAATGGGTTGGGGTATCAAGAGTGGTTATGAGACCGAAAAAGCGAAGATAGCACTGACTATGTTTCATGCTCAGGATGAAACATCTTCGATCCCCTTTGAGGCACATACCTCCATCCTCCAGCCTGCAGAAAATCTGGCACTGGCCCTTCAGACTTACAAGCGATGGGGACCCTGGAGTGCTCACTTCGATTATACCTATAGTCTTTTCTCTCGTGACACCCGTGCAACCACTGCGGAAGAAAGTAATTATGCACACCATATCCTGGGACTATTTACCCCTAGATTTTCATCAGCTTATCGGCATGCCTGGATGACCAAGGTTAATTATAATGCCAAAAAAGTGTTGGTCGGATTTCAATTTGACCATGTAGATCCGGGATTCCGTAGCCTGGGTACCCTTTACTTTCAGGATGATTTTGAAAACTATACTATTCATGCCCGGGTGAATGCCCTCAAAAATAAACTAACCCTGGCAGTTCGCTCCGGCATCCAGCGCAACTACCTAGAGCGCAATGAGAGCAATCAAATCTTAAGAGGCATAGGCTCCGCCCAAATTAATTACTCCCCCTTACAAAACCTTCAGTGGCAACTACAATGGAGCAATATCTCCAATACGGTCAGATTTAGAAACAATCTAAATCCAACTCAGCCCCTGGATTCATTATATCTGGTATCTACACAGAGCCAGGCTGGTACTACCCTGATGTATAATTGGGGCAATGGTCAGGAATCCGGACTGGTCGCCACCTTCCAATATCAAAAAGGTCAGACCATCGTAGATGACGCCATCCAGCTAGACCTGACCCGGTTTTTATTTGCACAGGCTGCATACAGTTACCGTGCCGGTAAAACCTGGAATATGAATATCAGTCTGCAATTCACTCAAAACACGCTCTCAGCACTCCATCAATCCACCATCGGGCCCAGTCTTCAATACCAACGCAGTTTTTTGAAAAATCGATTGTTATCAGCCTGGACCCTGGTCGACCAGGAGATTTATACTGAAGCTGTTCATAGCCACCGGGTGATCAATATCCTTTGGCAAAATACCTATCAACTTCGCAAACAGCATCAGCTCTACCTGCGACTTAATCGACGGAGCAGGTACCTATTGTCTGATGCCGCGAAGAGCAGTAGTGACCTGATCACGGAATTGGGGTATGCATTGAAATGGTGATGGGTGGAAGAGGAAAGTTGCTTGGCGTATAAGTTTTTTAGATGTGGATGATGAGGGTCGGAGTGCAGCTCCTCCGAAGCTGAAAAGTGAAAAGTCGGAGTGAATGGTTAAATCGGAGTAAAACTCCTCTGAAACGGAGAAACAGGAAACGGGTCGAGTCGGTGTACCTTTTGAAAAGAATCAGTAAAATTCTTTATATATTACATGCATTTCACTTATAAATAAATGTATTATGAATAAATTATCGCCACAAGCACCAAAAAACTCCACTGTAATCATTAGCGTTGTACTCGTCCTTTTGGGATTATTTGGAGCTACTATAAGTCCGGTTATCGCTGCGAATGGCGATTGGATATTATTAGCTGGATATGTATTTCTCTTATTGGGTGTCTATGTAAGAGGATTATAGTTTTGTCGTAACAGTCCTTGCAAATACAGGATTTGGCCCTTCAGATCCTATTTTCAACATAGGAAGCTGACTGTATAAATAGGAAATAATGCATCAAAGGCTGATATCGCTAAGCTGTATGACCTTGGGGTGCGACCCAATCTCTGAGTTTGACATTGCCATTCAAGGGTGACGGAAACATTTAATTTTGTTGGATAATAGCTACTAATCCGAAAAATACATCAGATCAAAAACCGGGATCTTCCCTCTGTTTAACTTTTGAATTTCACCTAATCGAGCATCAATGGAGGCCCAACCACTTTCATATCATTGTCTTCAAATATTTTGGCCATTTCTGCCTGGCCGGGGATATGGTCCAGGCTGGACATCGTAACAAAAAAATCTTCCAGTTTGCCGGCAGGCTGCAGGATTACGGTCATTTTGCCACTGGCTGATCTTTGAGTCCATGCGTGTGGCACCTGGCGGGGCAGGAATATACTATCACCCACGGTCAGATTAAACTTTTCCTCTCCTACCTGAAAATAATAGGCCCCTTCCAGCACATAAAACACCTCATCCTGGTGGAGGTGTACATGGAGGGGCGTGCCTTTGCCCTGGGATAAGGAAGTCTGTTCAAATATAGCCAGGTCGCCGTTAGTATCCTTACCTGAGATTTTTACATCCAGGATATTGGTATTGACGCCTTTTAATTGAATATGGCCATGCAATCTGCCTTCGCCGGCATTGATTTTAAAAGCCTTGCCTGGTCGGGAAGGCTGTGTCTTTCCTTTGGCTAAAGAGAGAAATGGGGCAGACAAAAGGGCAGTCATGGCCGTGATGAATTTGTTTCTTTTCATTTTATGTTTTTTTCTGAATGAATCTCTGTAATGGAACTGGTCGTGTAAAATAGCGTCCTATTCCTGCAACCTGTGTGTTCAATTTTTGGTGCAGGACAAAATCGAACCTTCCTAAACCAAAATATAAAGTGCAATGATGTATTTTACTAACTACCTTTTATGAAACCTGATGCGAACAATATGTCGACGCTGAAGCTGCGTTTCAACCTTAAAGTACTAGCCTGACGCCTACCGCCCAATCAGAATAACTGTTTTTCACCAGGTCAGAATAAATATTGTTTTTAGCGCTGTAGATCATAGGGCGCTGGGCATTGATGAATACACTTAGATTGGTCACAGGCTGTACCTGAGCTCCGATCGACATCATCAAAAACTGTGACTGTTGGCTCCAGCGACCTCCGGCGTAGTTTTGTTGAAAAGCGCTGAGATAAGACAATCCGGGAAACAGGAATACAGTCTGGTCAAACAATGATTTGACCAATAATACGCTCAAACCCGGGAAGTGGGTCGTGCGATCATTCTCCTTATTGGCCAGTTGCAACAGATATCTGCCTTGCAGGTATAAATACAAACTCTGGTTATCGTCCAGGCTTTTAAAATAAGTGCCTACCAGGTCTGTCTGTATCCTATCCATGCTGAGGGCTGTCCGGGTGAGCTCATCTTTGGCTATTGGAAACAAGATCGAACCTTGTAATGTAAAAGCAGTATTGTTTTCAAAAGGGGCTGTCCTGATACGAAGTCCGACGGCAGATACTCCGCTATAGATCTGGCTCGTAGCATCTGCTGCGCTAAAGACTTTAAACGGGGAGCTTCGCGAATTTTCATCCAGGCGTACCCGTCCATATTTTACCTGGGCCCCTAAGTCCCATCGTTTGTTATGAGCAAAGCCATACTGTACATTGAGATTGCCGTCAAATCTGCTCACCCTATATCGGTCCAGGATACGGGATCCAAATTTGGAGGTGATCCAATAGGAAGAAAGGTCATGCGTCGTGCTCACTTCTATCCCATCTTTTTTTAAAATGACAGGAGATATATTGCCGAAAGAAAATTTTTGTTCTTCCTCTTCGGCCGGTTTGGTGGAAGAGGTAGTCTGAGCATATAAAGAACTGCAAAAACAACATACTGCAATCCCCAAACTGATGGTTTTTGGTAATAATTTCATCATCTATACTATTTATTTGCAGTCAATTCCAAAATTTGGATCATTGAAAGCTTGTTGGTAAATGATGAGTTGTCTATGGGTAGTCTGAGAAGTCGCTACGATCATATGATTGCGTTGCCGTTTCCAACCGATGGCTGGTGTACAGGCTATGAGCTCCCAGGTTTTATACGGAGTGTCATTGATATTGATAAAGGATCCGATGAATTCCTCGGTTCCGAGGTTTCCACCAGGCGATTTAGATCGATCGATCCAGAAATGGACCAGGTTTTTGGCAGGATCCAATACTCCGAAGATGGGGTTTTTGTTATAGAGCAAGGCCGTATTAGATCCATTGCAGGTCGACTGCTCGAAGCTTTGGGTCGGGTCTATCGAAGTAGTGCATTTTCCGGCAGGATCTTTAAGAAACTTAAACCAGATACAATAGTCGGTCTTGATCGGGTGCAGCCAGGCATTTTCCAAAGAAGGAGGAAAAGGGGGCAGTGGGGCAATAGGGATAAATAGCTGAGGTACAGCCGGGGGAATAAAACTTTTATTGGTTTCAAAAAAAGCTTCCGTCACCGCATTAAAATTTAAACGCTCCTGGCAGTCTGGAGTAGATACGACCAAATCGGTGTTGCCACTCACCCCTTCCGGAATAGTGATGACCAATCCCAGCTGTGGATGGAATCTTTTTTCTATAACCGGCTTAGACCCAAACCTGATCTCCAGGTCCTGATCGATCAGGGATTCTAATGGGGTAGCCCGTAAGAGTACTTCTGTACCACTGACTCCGGTAGCGGGCATGACCTCGAGACCAACCAGGGGTTCACAAGAGGGATTGCAGGAAAATTGTAAAAGAACGACCAGGAGCAAAGTGGAGCAGGAGAGAATGATTTTCATTATTGTATGGAGTTTGTAAGCAATAGATATAAAGATGTTTTGTTGAGATCAAGCTGTGTGATCATAGGGTCTAGTTGGTCTTTGAGGGCTTCTCCCTTTTCGGAGATGATTTTTCGCCCGGCTTTGAGACTGAGGTTACCCTGGGATCGGCTTTTTAAAGGATCGATGATGACCTCATTCATTTTATCGAAAAGCAAGGGTTGGTGAATGTCTTCCAATATATAGGTGTATAATTTTTGTAGCTCGACTGCTACAGATGGGTCTGACCAGTATTGTTCTACAGCTTTTACCTGGATCTCTTTTTGTTCATTGATCACATTCCTGGCTTGATTGTACTTATCGATCATCTGATAAAAACGATCACAAGCCATCGGGGTGTTGGAAAGACAGGCCAGGGCATTCTCGGGGATATTTTTGTGTACATCCTTTAACCTGGAAATATAGTTGTTGAGATTTTTCGTGATATCATCAAAGTAGATTTTTTGATTCTTGTACTTTTCACCTAAGGCAATAAAGAGTTTTTCTTCCAGCTCACTGTTAGTTTTTTCGAGTTGCAGGATGCGTTGTTGCAAATCTTTGTTGGTGGACTCTGAAGATTCCAGGCGGGTAGCATAGTCTTCTATCACTGCCTGAAAATGCAGGATGGTATCGATCATCGTCTGTTGAAGCTGCTCAACTTGTCGGTCGCTCAGTTTTTGAGCCACTTGCATTTTTTTAATGCGATTGTTCAGACCCTGGATTTTCTCCAACAGTTTTACATTCTTTTCATTACAGATCCGGATCAAAATAGGCTGTGCCAAAGGCGGAAGATTGACTTTGCCATCATAGGGCGTCACCATAGAATTGGTCGTGCCTTTGATGGTTATCGTGACCTGGTCCAATCCATCAGGTGCAAATAATTTAAAACTACCATCCTGTGCAGTGACATCATAACTTTCGCCACTGACACTGACCACGACTCCGGGCACACCGGTAGTTTTATTCTCATGGAGTTCTACGACTTTGCCTTTGAGGGTGACACTGGTCTGAGCCGCCACTATTTGAACGAATAAAGCACACAAAAAGGGTAAATAGATTTTCATCAGCTCAAGTATATGTAGAATATCAACGAAAAGTGAAGTTTGTAATGGTACTTTAACAATATTATTTTTTATATAATTCAAATTTACAATCTGAAATTCAAAACTTCCTGAAAGTGATCATTCTTAAACTTTGATCATCGTTGACGATAAAGTCCTTTTTTTATAGACCTTTTTGCTAAGTGATTTGCCTCGCATCCAGTGCCAATCAACCTATATGCTTTGGAAAAATAATATATTTATCTTGATTTACAGCCTGGCTTGATGTTGGAACTCGATAAATATACGCGCAAACTAGCCGCTATACTCTTTACAGATATGGTGGGTTATACTGCTGTCATGCAGCGCGATGAGATCCTGGCAATAAAGATGCAGAAACGACACCAATACGTAGTAGATACTTGTGTCCAGCAGTTTGGAGGTGAAGTCAAAAACGATATGGGTGATGGTAGTATGAGTGTCTTGCCCAGCGCCATCCAGGTCATCCAGTGCGCTATGGCTATCCAGCAAGAGCTCAAAAAAGAACCGGTAGTCAATATCAGGGTAGGGATTCATATTGCGGATGTATTAATCGAGGAAAGCGGTAAAGTACATGGAGATGGCATCAATATCGCTTCCAGGATCGAAACACTGGGTGTGGCGGGAGCCATCCTTTTTTCCAAAGAAATCTACAATAAGATAAAAAACCACCCTGAGTTTAAAACCGTATTGGTTGGATCTTTTCCGTTCAAAAATGTAGAGGAACCGATGGAGGTCTATGCGATCGCCAATGAAGGATTTGCAATACCTTCTGCTCAGGAAGCGCTGTCAACCGGCAAACTCAAAAAATCAAATACCACCCAGCCCGCTGAAAAGGGTCAGAAACCTATCTCCAAAGCGTGGTGGTTAGCTGCCCCCATCGTATTACTTCTGGCCATACTCCTGTTCAAATGGGTGCAGCAACCTACATCCGCAAGTAAACTATCGCTCCCTCCAGAAACCAGCCCTGCTGTCGAAAATAAACAACATTGGACAGGAAAAGTGGCTCATTTTGACTCCCGGCCAGCCAGTGGTGTTATATTGGATATCAATGGTGGAGTTTATAAAGATACGACCGATGCCACCGGACATTTTGATCTGTATTTGCCATCGATGTATGCCAATGAACGGGTGACCTTGACTTTATTTTATGAGGGCAAAATGAATCTAAGTCGCGAAATCAGGCTCAGTGAAGAAGTCCTGCAATCGCTCAAATTGGAGCCAAAATAATATCAATGGATAAAACTCAATTTATCGATAGCCTCGGATCGAAGCAACCCCCTGAGACGGTAGGACTTCATTTAAAAGCGCTTTGGTATGATGCCAGTGGGGACTGGACCCTCGCGCACAAATTGATCCAGGATGAAGATGATCGTACTTCCGCTGCCATCCACGCTTATCTCCATCGCAAGGAAGGAGATGACTGGAATGCCGATTATTGGTATCGCCGGGCCGGCAGGTCCAGGTTTAATGGGACGCTGGAGTCGGAATGGCAGGCGATGGTCACAGAATTGATTGCGAAGTAGGATTAAACCGGTAGACCTAGGTTCCAGCATACTTTCGCCAAAATATCGTATTAATCTATTGACTAATAACACCTTAAGTGGATATTTTGGGATATAGCGCTCTTCATTCACTGTAGTTGACCGGTATCCCTGCTAAAGCTCATTTTATTTTTTAACTGCGTTTAACTCCGTGTAAGGTTTTTATGCAGATCGGTTATTTAACCTATGCAGATTGAAAATAATACTTATGTATATTGAATATAATAGTTATGCAGATTGAATATTTTTATTATTTTTACACTGACAATCAATCATATATGATATACCGAAATCTTGGGCAAAATTTTAAAAAATCACTATCTAAATACCCCATCCTGGCCTTGACTGGACCGCGGCAATCCGGCAAGACCACTCTGCTGCGAACGATGCTTCCAGACTATAAATATGTGTCACTGGAAAATCCTGATTCCAGATCATTTGCTTTGGAAGACCCAAGAGGATTTTTAAAACTATATAACGACAAAACCATTTTAGACGAAGTACAGCGGGCTCCGGATATATTCTCCTATCTGCAAACGGTCGTGGATCAAAATCAGGTCATGGGGCAATATATTCTCTCCGGTTCACAAAACTTTCATCTTATGCAGCAGATCACACAATCATTGGCCGGGAGAGTAGGATTATTTAGACTTTTCCCTTTTGATTTTGATGAAATGAGATCAGCAGACTGGCTATCTCCCAATTTATCTGAGGTTTTTGTGAAAGGATTTTATCCTGCGGTATTCAATCGGCAGATAGACCCGGACGAATTTTATGCTAATTATATAGATACGTATGTGAGCAGAGATGTAACACAACTGGTGCATGTCCAGGATAGCAAGTCTTTTAGGAATTTTTTAAAACATTGTGCCGTCAGAGCCGGCTCCTTACTTAACTATAATGATTTGGCAAGGGACGCAGGAATAAGTCACAGTACATCCAGAAATTGGCTATCGGTCCTTGAGACAAGTTATATTCTTTATACAGTAACACCGTTTTATAACAACTTCAGCAAACGGCTGATCAAGTCTCCAAAACTATATTTTTACGATACCGGACTTCTCTGTCACCTGCTTGGTATCAGAAATGGGGAAATCGATCCTACATTTTCCAACTGGGGCAACCTATTTGAAAACACCATAATCAGTGAGCTGATGAAAAGAAATGCTCATCTGACCCAGCACAGAGAATATAACTTTTGGAGGGATTCTAACGGACTGGAAATAGACCTGATGTATGCCAAAAGTGGCAAATTGAATGTGTATGAGATCAAGGCAAGTAGTACTATTACCAGCTCTATGTATTCAGGGATTGAAAAATTTGAAAAAATAACCTCAATCCCTCTCCAGGATAAAATGATCATTTATGGCGGCTCGGAAGACCAGCAAAGGACTAACTTCAAGATCTCGTCCTGGTCAAAAGTCAAATAATAGCTAAACCAAAAAGGCCATCCTTGTGCAGAATGGCCTCATAACCATGAAAAGCAATAATTTAAATATTATGCTTTTTTCTTTTTTTCAGCTTTAGGTGCAGCTGGTTTGGCAGCTGGCTTAGCAGCTTTGGCTGCTACCGGAGCGGTGGCCTCTGGATTGATTACCTCTTTGTGAGGACGGCTATTGCCATAGGATCCGATGGTGATCTTACCACGTTTAGTTCTTTTGTCGCCTTTACCCATAAAATATTTAATCTGGTGAAATAAAATGCAAAGATAATCAAACCCTGCGCAACAATGTCAGTGTTTTTTCCCTTACAAATAGGCATTGTCAAGAGATTTAATACCGAGCAATATGAGCGTAGCCCTGCATTTCTATTCCTGCCTCAGATCAAATTATTAATTGAATGGTCGATTAAGGAATGGAGGTCTGAAAAGCAATCAACTGGTCATATCGACCTCCAAAGGGTCGATAATAAACCATGATCTGGTACTCATTCTCTGTCTCATACCAATCTCCATCGATAGGGGAGAAGGTAAAGGCTCCACTGCGATCCTGGACAGCATAAGTATAATTGTAATACCCCTGCTTCAGATATGCGGAACCCAGATAAGCCCCGGATGCTGCATCATATTTCATGAGATAGGGCTCCTTGCACTGCCAATCTGCGAAGGCTCCCATGATATACACCTTGTGATTAGTAAATTCAGGACAGTTGAGGGTAAAATCTACCCAGGCATACTCTGATGATCTATTACCGTCGGGAAAGTCTTTATTTTCAAGAAGGTAATTGCCATTAGCATCCCTTTCATCTATAAAGTTGATAGGGCCTCGCTCTTTGTCTTCACGCAAAGTGACTATGACATCATCTTTAGTATCTGTGATTTTAGTCACAAATCGGCTTCGATACAGCAATGATCTGATATCAAATATCCTAAACTCTTTACCCGCAGGAAAGCTGACTTTGTCAAAATAATCAAACACGAGATATTCTGTTTTGTCACGGTTTTGTTTAAGATCAGAGATCAATGTAGACCATCGTCCATTTTGCATGACAGCGCAGGTCACTTCTTCCCTCGGATTATAAATTGGAAATCCTTTGATTGATATTTCAAAATCTACCTCCTGATGTGTTCTGTATTTCAATGCATCTGTAGGTCGGGCAAACAAGGCATGGAGCCTCACCTTAGGATCGACTACCAGGATCCTGCGGGAAAAGATGTAATCCCGGTGTCCACGCTTGATCTCTTCGTATACCCTAAGCAGGTAATTGCCTGAAATTTTAAATCGAAGATCATTATTGGGTAGATAAAAAGTATAGTGAGTATAATCGATATTTCGGTTAGTAGAGTAAGTATAATCTCTGATCTCAGAGCGGTTAAAACCATCGATATATTCTATTTCATCCAACTGATCTTGTTTCCAATCTTTGTCCATATGGATCAATTCATATCTATAACGGTGGGATCCACTGCGAAGATCATCATATGAAATGCTGATTGTACCTCCGGTATTTAACTCATAGACCGGCATGGACAGTGGCAAGCCGGACACATGACATTTTAATGAGGCTATATCGTAAGAATATATGGTGTCATAAGTGATAGCTTCAAATGCTGACTGCGCAAAACCGGGTTTTGCCCCCAAAATCAATAATAGTAATAGTATCGCTCGCATCTACTAGCAGGATTTAATAGAGAAATTGCAAAGTTGAATAGATTACACAAGGAATGCAAATCTGTAAAGTTGACGCAGGTTTGTACGAAAAGTTACATCAGATGGAGTGCGGCTGCTAGCAGGCGGTTCCTTTAAGGCCACCTCCTGCTTTGTGCTTAGCCAGGCAGTGCCTTGGAGTTGGCTTCCATTTGGGACAAAGACAATATGCGGCCCTGAAGGCGCCACTTGCCTACCGATACATTATCTTATAATACTCATCAGCCATGCGTTTACTCTCAAATTGGTACCGCACATCCTTCATGCCTTGTTGAGTGATTTCTCTCCACTTAGCCGGTTGATCATAAAATGTAGGCAGGATTTCTTTCTCTAGTATATCAAAAAGCTGATTCATATCATAAGCGTCCTGCTCGGTTTGACGCATTTTGTCATATTCTACCGGTGGTACGATGAAGGAGTTTTGGCTGTGTTTGGCAAATTCGCAAATCCAACCATCAAACGTACTGAAATTGACTGCACCTGACATAGCAGCGGTCATGCCGCTGGTTCCGCTGGCTTCCCTGGGTACGCGGGGAGTATTGAGCCAGACATCGGCGCATTGTTTTAACCGTTTGCTCAGGTTGAGTTCATACCCGGTGAGCACCGCGAGATTTTTATACTTTTTACTGAGTATCACGAGGTTGTTAAAAGTACTGATGGCTGCATAATCCATAGGATAAGGTTTGCCGGCCCATATGATTTGTATAGGATATTTGACACTGCTGAGTAAAGCCTCTAGCCGCGCCATATCCCAGGTGAGGATATCCGGTCGCTTATATCCGGCAAATCTCCTGGCCCATACGATGGTACAAATATCAGGGTTGTAGATTTTACCACATTGATCACTTACATTCTCAAAAGATCTTTTCTGCAAGTATCGTTTGCGTTCATCAAAAGCGTCATCATCCCCTTCTTCCATGGCGTTGTAGAGCTTTTTATCAGACCAGTAATTGTAGTTTTGAGCGTTGGTGATGGAGTATATCTCGCAGATGCCTTCGTAGGGGGCCCACATCTTACGACTGACCTCTCCATGAAGTTTGCTTACTCCATTGGCACGTTTGGCAAATCGCAAAGCTACCAGGGAGTGATTGATCAGATCACCATCCATGCCCGTGATCTCACGGACTTCATCCAGGGGGATACCATTAAAATAACCCATTTGTTCGCATAAGTAGATGTCGTGTTTTTCATTGCCAGCTTCTTCCGGGGTATGGGTAGTAAACACCAATTTTTCTTTTACTGCTTCTTTGGAACCCAGTTTTTTGTAGAGATGGAAGATAGAACTGGCAGCATGCGCTTCATTTAAATGATAAAAATCCGCATTGTAATTGAGCAGGTCGAGTAGCTTGGCACCACCGAGACCCAATAAGATGAATTGAGCTATTTTGGTCGCTTCGTTGGCATCATATAATTTATGACATATGGTCTGTGATACATAGTCGTTTTCAGGCAGATCTGTCGTCAGAAAAAAGACCGGGGCTGACCTGAACACGTATGGACTGAGATACATCGCTTTAACCCAAACAGGGCTGTTATGAATGGATATTTGAAACTTGATGCCGGTCTCTTCCAGGAAATAATAGTTTTTTTCATACCAGGTAGCTAATAAGGTCTGATCCTGGTTACGTGCCTGATCATAATAGCCATACTTCCACAAAATACCGATGCCGATGAGGTTTTGTTTGAGTTCGTACGCGCTGCGCATGTGCGAGCCCGCGAGAAAACCAAGGCCACCGCTATAGATTTTTAATGGCTGATGGATGGCAAACTCCATAGAAAAATAGGCTACTCGCTGGGTATAAAGCTCATTCGCTGCGTAGGGTAAAGAATAATTTTCGAAATTCATTAAGCTATTGATTGGTTAAAAAGTGGGCAAAGATAATGTTTAGAGTGGTGGTAAAAAAATTTCAAAGTTGAATCAAGGCAATCCAAATCATCCACTCTTTCTTTTATAAAAATTATTATCTTACTTTTGCGCCGCCTAAAGGGCAGAAATTATTATGACAGAAAAACATATCCTTATAGTCCCCGGCGACGGAATTGGCCAGGAAGTCACTGCGGTTGGCAAAAAAATACTCGATAAGATCGCTTTGAAGTTTGGCCATACTTTTAGTTACGATTATGCGCTCATGGGTCATGCTGCCATCGAAGTCACCGGCAATCCCCTCCCTGATGAGACCCTGGATAAAATGCGGAGCTCTGATGCTGTTCTTTTTGGCGCCGTAGGCCATCCCAAATATGACAATGATCCTACCGCCAAAGTGCGTCCGGAACAAGGGCTACTCAAAATGCGCAAAGAACTTGGCCTGTACGCCAACCTCCGTCCTATCAAACTCTTTGATGACCTTTTGAGCGCATCCAGTATCAAGCCTGAGATCCTCAAAGGTGCTGACATCCTCTTTTTTAGAGAGTTGACCGGAGATATCTATTTTGGAGAAAAAGGCCGAAAAGACAATGGAGATACTGCTTACGATGTGGCCCAATACAGCCGCTACGAAGTAGATCGAATCGCCCGCAAAGCTTTCGATGCTGCTCGCTTGCGCAAGAAAAAACTGTGTTCAGTAGACAAAGCCAATGTCCTGGAGACCAGTAGACTCTGGAGAGAGGTGGTGCAAAAAGTAGCTCTGGAATATCCCGATATACAGGTCGAACATCAATTTGTAGATGCCATGGCCATGTTGTTGATCAAAGACCCCCGCAGGTATGATGTGGTCGTTACTGCTAATCTTTTTGGAGATATCCTGACTGATGAAGCCTCTCAAATCGCCGGCTCTATGGGTATGCTGGCTTCTGCTTCTATAGGCGATGGTACCGGCGTGTACGAACCCATCCATGGGTCTGCCCATGATATCACCGGCAAAGGTGTGGCCAATCCGCTGGCCTCCATCCTGTCTGCAGCGCTGATGCTGGAGATCTCTTTTGGGCTCAAATCAGAGTCAGACGCTATCTTATCCGCTGTCGATCAGGTTCTAGCCGATGGATGGCGTACCAGGGATATAGCGGATACCACGACTCCGATCGATCGGGTGCTTGGCACAGAAGCCATGGGCGAGCAAGTTCTCAAAAGGATCTGACCTGTTAATTTAATTTTAGAGGGACTTTGAAGCTAAGGTTTTAATCTCCTTTTTTCTATTTACAAGCACATTGATCATGTTCATTTAGGTAGGCAATGGTAGTCTTGCATAGTTTTTCAAGGCATAAAATATTAATATCTGAAAGTCTCTTTACATAAATACAGGCTTTTCCAATTTTGAATTTTCCTAAGTCGTCCAGCAGATGTTTGTTGTCTGGTGTGGGTGAGAATACATAAAGTGAAAATTCCATTTTTCGAGGTGAAAATCCAATAAGTGGAGCATCACCCTCGTGACCACTTGCATACTTGTAATGGTAACTTCCAAATCCTATAATGGTGGCACCCCACATTTTAGGTTCAAACCCAGACCATTCCCTCATAAAATCGATTAGTCGAAAACTATCCACTTTGTTTTGGTCGCTAGCCACATAGGAATTGATGAAATCCACCACACTTACCTCTGTTTCGATTGTTTTGTTTTTTGCCATATAAGTTCATCTTTTGATCACGGTTACTGGCGATTTTCCTATTACTTTTCCAATAAATCTTTCTTCCAAAGGAACGAATGTTGGAGCAAATCACAATGGCCCTGGAAAATTGTTCATTCTTCAGCCTGAGTAGTTTTTACCATTGTTGAATAATAATCCCAACCTGATTGTCCCTTAATGCGAATTCTTTCGCGCCCCAGGGACGAAGGGTAATTACTTTAAGATTTGGATGCAAAAATTCAACATGGGACATACTTACTGATCTATAAACCTCTTCAATATCTTTAGTCACCAACCTAAATTCGGGATTATGTTCTTTTGCTAATGATGCATTTTCAAAAAGATTTAGGCGCAACCCATCTCTTTCTAATACACAAAATGGTTGGCTGGATTTTATTTCATCATGTCCAATGGTAAAACCCAGGCAGTCTACAAATAATTTTAAACCATCAGTGATATTTTGGTAAAAAATATTTGGAACAAGTTTTTCAAAATTCATAGACAATTGTATTTATAAATATGGCCGGGTATAAAAATTCTAAGGTTCAAATTTAGCCCAAAATTCATTCATCCGCTAATGCTTCATTTTTTACAACTCAGACTTTGTCAATAACTTGTTAGGGGTTTGTTGTTTTTAGTTCAGTGGGCTCATAGTGCGGTGTTATTGCCCCTGAGTCGAATGATTGTGTCCGTAAAAGTTTAAGAAAAGTCGTTATTTGGAAAACCTAACAAAATACTCGTCTGCCATAAAGTGGTTCGCTGGCTGAAAAATGTACGATTGTCTTTCCGTCATATCGATAAGCACGGTCTGTGTCACTGCCAAACCAGTAATCACCGATATTGGCTTGAAATACAATCCAAATGCTTGTGCTCGGTATGGAAACAGTGTCGGCTAAATTTATCGATGAATTGGTGTTGGCCCTTTGAGTGGTTTTTTGTCCATTGCAAGAAATCAATATGGTCAAGCTGAAAAAAATTAAAAGTGCATTTAATTTCATTGTCTGTCTGTTGGGTGTTTCGAACTTTTGGCTTTGAGTTATCTGTAATCGAGTTCTACAAGGAGATACTATTGTACTTTTTTATATTGGTGTTGGCAGTTTGCTTCACGATCAAGCGGCGTGTAGCACTATGATCGTTTCAGCTATTTTTGAGACATTTTTATTTAAACTACCAGGGGCCTCTCTGTTTTACCTGATAAAAATGTTTACCATCAAATCGATAAAGTCCTTGCCCTGTACCCCACCACATATTGCCCGATCTATCTTGATACATACTTTGAACACAACAGCTTGGTCCGTCCATTGGAGTAAAAACTGTAAATGCTTTTGGGTCAGTTTTGTTGAGAGATGGATCAAATCTCGTAGTACTGCCTCGTGCTGTAACCCAAATAATACCCGACTGTTCGATATATATGCCCCAAAATTCGGTTCCTCCTAATCCGTCTTTCGGGGTGTATTCTGTAAAAGGAATGCCACCTGGCTTGAGCTCCGCCGAAGGATCATATTTACAAATGCCGTTTTTCATAGTAAACCACATGTTTCCAGCTTTATCTTGAGCGAGGCCACCAGCATAGTTTTCTCCCAATAATTCTTTTTCTGCAATATGAGTAATTGTCTTTCTTTTTAGGTTCGGCTGGTGGGCGCCGTACCGATAGACACCTTTATCAGAAGAAGCAAACCAAATGTTTCCGGTTTGGTCTTCCATGATACCAGCCACATTGATAGGAGGGAGTTCTTCATACAGTGAAAAACTTTGACCGCCACTGCTATCGGCAGATGGATTATATCGGAATACGCCACCATGCGTGCCTACCCAGATAGCACCCGACTTGTCAACCAGGATGCTTTTTCTACTTATATCGATATGGCTTAGTCCATCTTTTTGATTATAATTTCTAAAGGTCTTTCCATCATATTTATAAACGCCCTGATCGGTTCCAAACCAAAGATTACCATTAGGGTCTTCATTTATAGCATAAACACTGGTATTATAAAATCCATTTGGATTGGAAAAGTAGGTCAAGGTTTTTTCGTGCCCGTCTAACAGATGAGCATCATACCTCACTACGCCTTCGCCTATGGTACCAAACCATAGGTTCCCTTTAGAATCCTGGAAAATACTTCGGATATATTGGCTGACCAGGGTTGTGTCAAAATCGGGAGCCAAAGCCGCTGCTTTAAAGGTTCTTATTACTGTTGGACCTGGTGTGGAAGTATTTGAGTCTTTCGATGCGTTTGTTTTTTCTTGTCCGTGGCAGGAAGTGAAGCCTACTGTCAGTGCAAGAAAAACAGTACTGCTGAATAGCTGTCGTATCATCGTTTTATTTATGTGGTTGGTGCTACTATAGGATTCAAGCATCAAAGATCTCAAATCTCTCTTTCACGCTCCTTTTAATCGTTTTTTTTAAATCAATGGGATAAGGGTTTGGAATCCACGCCGACCTTGTACGATTGCAGGTGATGAAGTGTCTAAGACCAGGAAAATAATTGCTTTAATCAATTTTAATATTATACCGGAGATGCTATATTTTATATTGTACAAACGTATGGGTTTAGCAATGTAGAACCCAAAGCTAGGTGTAAAAAAATGTAAATTACATGTAAATTCTAAAGCGATATAATAATCAGGCGGTTGATTTCCTTAAACAATTTTATGCCAACATTCATGGATATATCTATGCATGTTGTGATTTTCTAATCGCAATGGGTTATTGGACTTTGAGTGAGTCCTTATTTACTCACTATAAAATGTAGTACCAGGTATTCGATACCCTGAAGGAAGGTCATGGAATACACCCCATTGGTCAGTTCCGTCAGATTAAAGGACTCTGAATAATCGGCCTGGCCCTGAATCAATCTCGAATGCCAGATTTTTCCAAAAAGGTCGTACACCCGGATCTGCATCGCTCCCGGACTGTTTAGAGAAATAACGGCTGCGAAATCACCTGCATTGGGATTAGGAAAAAGCTTGATTGACCTGATGTTCCGGATCGGGGTCACAGGATCAGGTGTTGTCAGTAGGGCAGCATCACCGACTATTTTGATGGTTTTGATTATTTCGCTGGAACAGCCGTATTTATAGGCAATCATTTTAATTGAAAAGATGCCGGTGCCTGAAAAAGCAAACCGATATTGATTTTGATCGTTGCCTGTCCATGAAGTGGTGGCCCCATCATATACCCAATGTATACTGTCCGGGATAGGCCAGGATATCTCGGAGGCGATCACAGGTTGATGTAATACTCCTTCGGAGGGAAGGATAAAGGAGGCCTTAAATACTTCTTTCGATTCGCCCACAAATATCGAATCCCGGGCTATACATCCAAGGTGGTTCTCTAGGGTCACCCAATATTTTCCTGCAGATTTTAATGCCACGCTGTTAGAGATGGATGTAAAATGATTTGGACCGATCCAATCATAAGTGAAGCTATCAGGCAATTGTACCAATACCTCCTGATCCTTACAAGTGAGCACGCTATCACTCAGCTCAATCCGGGGACTCAATAATGGATTGCCTTCGGGCACGACGATCACCGTATCGGTTGTACAATGCTGGTCACCAAATATCCTGAGCGTGTAGCTGCCTGCCTGAAGATTTACTATATCCTTGTCCCGGCTGCCATTAGACCAATTAAATTGGATGCCCGGGTCGGATGAATTTACAACCAGCCGGATGCCAGCATCGCTTATGCCATAACATGATGGGGCTTTAATATTTATATCCTGTAGGGTTATGGGCTTTTTGTTTTTAATTTGAATAGAATCGAATAAATAGGAGCAACCATCCCCATCGATTGTTATTGCGCTATAGTCACCGGGAGGCAGATTGGATCTGCTGGCCCTATTCTGCTCTTTAAAATCACTCCAAAGTATTTTTGAAGGAATATGATCAGCATCAAAAGTAAGCTGGATTTTACCTGCAGCCTTATTTTCACAGCCTATATCTTCGGTATGCACAGCGATCCCGTCACCCGGTTGAGTATACAGGGGAACAGACAACCCAGCCCTGCAGCCAGCACTGTCCGTGACGGTGACTTCATAATATCCTGCGGACAATTGTATCCGCCTGCCGGACTCTTTTTGTTCGATCAAATCACTCCAGGCATAGGTATAGGGTGCGGTCCCGCCCCGGGGAGTAATTTGGATCATCCCATTGTTCGCCTGACATCCAGGGGATGCATCAATTTTATTCAACTGAAGGATTGCAGGTTCAGTGACTGTGATTTGAGCATCTGCTTGATTCATATTCTGGTCACTAACTTTTATAAGATAGGTACCAGCCGATAGGCCGGTTCTAAAATTCAAATTTCCTCCCTTTGGCAGGTCTTGCCACTCATATGAATAAGGTGCTTTACCTCCATGGACCACCAGCCCAATGCTTCCATTTTTTTGTCCAAAGCAGGACACCGGACTTACCATGGAGGTTATTTTAATCGTATTCGTATCTGCGATACAATTTGGTGATCCTACGATTAAATCAGTAGCACAGCCATTTAATGATGCAGTGAGGGTGACCTCTGTGCCGATTAGTATTCCACTCACCAATTTGGTAATCGTATGTACAGTACCGGAAGAACTGCTGACTAGGCCATTACTTTCATATGCAATGGTATAGGTGGCCTGATCTGCGGAACAAGTAGTAGCAGTCATTCTTAAGATGGGGATTGTATGGATGATCAAACTGACTGGTATTCTTGTATTGCTTTTACAACCATTGATCGTGTTTCTGGATTCTGCATAATAGGTCCCTGCTAT
>OBID01000164.1_pt1 | contig 29529 bp, 19 predicted proteins | sample 1519781 | NCBI WGS metagenome assembly OBID01 (sample SAMEA3991478, study PRJEB22521) | metagenome | biome: anthropogenic terrestrial biome; feature: sewage plant; material: sludge | place: Sweden | collected 2012-09-26 | reverse complement strand
CCTACACGACGCTCTTCCGATCTCTTCTACCAGGTCAGATTGACCTACATAGGTCTTCATATTATTTAGAAGGGCAAGTGCGGTGTTTTTATCTTTTAATTCAGATAGAATCAAAGCTTTTATCAATAACACTTCCGTATCCTGGGGATGGAGCTGTTCAGCCTGGTAAAGACAGTCCATGGCTTCCAGTGGCTGCTTTTTTACCAAAAGTATTTTTGCTTTGATGAGATAGAAATCGACGCGATATCCATACTGCTCCAACGCTGAGTCAGCTACCTCAATCGCCTTTTTTAAATCGCCTTCATTTTGATAATATTCTATAAGTTTTTGATAGATGCGTATGTCAAAAGTGGTCTTTTCGCCTTGCTGAGTTAATATCTCAAACTCATTTACCCACTGAGTCAGATTAAGGTCATGCTGGTATTTATTTTCCATGCAATGGGATTATAGGTAATTGTAAAATTTGTTTTCCGGGATGAAAAATAGATAATTAGTCTAATCTAGAGAACTTTTTGATGAAAAATATTTTCAAAACTTACTCATAATGAATACATTATGAAGAATATTAATCTTGCAATGCTTTAGTAAATAATCTGTTACATATTGCCCTTAACAATAATTTAATAGTAAGGCGCTAAAGGTCTATGTGTAATACATATTTTATTTCATAAGAGATAAAACAAAGAAAAAAGGTATGAAATGCCTTTCGGCCAATTCATACCTTTTACAAAATGAATAAAAACCTTTTTTGTTTTACTGCTAATTTCTCCTCAATGCCGGTTTTATGCCGTCCCCAAATTGACTTCTTTTGATGAGTTCTTCATTAAAATTTCGCTCTGTTTTGGAGAGTAAAGCGATTTTGCGTGCCGGTAAAACCGGTTTCAAGTCCCGGGCTAGGTTTTTAAACAATTCCAATTCTTTTTCCATCCTTTCGATAGATGATTGGATGGCCTTTTCTGCTTCGGCATCACTCATAGCTTCAAGATTCATATCCAAATTGGCTTGACGCCGGGTGTCTGCCAAGGCGTTTTTATATACATTATAGATAGGCCAGAATTTTTCAGATTCCGTGCTGGTCAATGCCAGCTTGTTGGTGATGAATGCTATTCGAAGGGCTTCTATTTTTTCTCCCCGCTGTGCTGAGAGCGTCCAGGCACTCAACAAGAGAATGGTTAAGCTCAAAATATAGCGCATTGTTTTCATGATCGATTTATGTTAAATAGGTTGGTTTAAATAGTTTAGTTGAAGTCATTGTCTGATACCTGGTAGAGGTAATCTTCTATCACCGGTTGCAGATCATCCTCTGTTACATTATAGAGTTCCATTTTTTCATTGGACTGATGGAGCAAATTAAGTTGTGCTTCGTCCAGATCGCCAGCATGACTCAATAAATAGGATTGGATTTCATCGACAGGAATATTGACGAAGTCTAAAGCTGGTGCAGTATCTCTGGTCGATCTGAATATAATCAGGATGCTGATGAGTATGACTGCCACACTGCTCGCCAAAGCCAGTACCCACTGTTTGCGGACCGGCCAGAGTGCCACAATCCCATCTAGCAAGCTCCCTTTTGATTTTTGTGCATGGATCTTTTCTAAAACCTGATCAGGCAATCGATTAAAATATCTGAAAGGGAGATCTTCGGATCTGTTTTGATGCAACAGTTTATGCAGTCCAGGAGATAGCGCCTCCAGCTCTTCAAGTATTTCCTTATTTTTCTCAGTATTTTCCATATGCTGTCATTTTAATGGGTGCTCGTATGCACCAGGTGTAGTTCTATTTTTTTTACCGCATGATGATAAGATGCCTTTAGGGCGCCTTCTGACAAATCCAACAGTTTGGCTATTTGCTCATAACTCATCTCATCATAATATCTCAGTTCGAAAACCTGCCTTTGCCGGTCGGGAAGCGTAGACAGCGCTGATTTTAATCTTTCGATCACCTCTTCTTCCGAATTTGAACTTTCCGAAGAATGGTTAGTAAAAGCTGATTCAGTCGAAGGCAGCGGCTGGGTTTTCTTCCTGGCAGCCGATTTCTTATAAGTCAGGGCTTCATTGGTTGCGATTCGGTATATCCAGGTGAAAAGAGAGCTTCGGGATTCAAAACGATGGATATTGCGATACGCTTTGATAAACGTATTTTGCAGTACATCGTCCGTATCATCATGGCTTTCCACGATGTTGCGTATCACCCAATACAAGCGTTCCTGATATTTGAGCATCAAATGCCTTAAACCGGTATTTTGACTACCGGTTTGCTGCATTAGTTGTACGATCTCATTGTCAGTCATGTATTTGAATGAATTCTTTGATTCGGATCCAAAACTACATCTTAGACGATCATTGTCCCTCAAAGTTTAAGGGCTAATGAGTATTTTTAAGACAAAATTTGGTTGTTTTAAAGATGGGTAAGTTATTTTGGAATTTGGTTAGACAGTGGATGGGTTGGAAAATAGAAGGTTTTGATATCAATTCTATCCCTAAAGCCCTGGTGATTGTGGCGCCCCATACTTCAGGCTGGGATGTCATAGTAGGTTTATTTACAAGGGGGAGTCAGGGGACTGATATCCGTTTTATGGGAAAACATACTTTATTCAAACCACCATTTGGATTTGTATTCAGATGGTTGGGTGGGGTGCCGGTGGATCGCACCAAAAATACCAACCTCGTGGATACCATTGCTCATTATTTCAAGGATAATGAAGTGTTTCGCATTGCTATGGCCCCCGAAGGGACTCGAAAAAAAGTAGACCAGCTCAAGTCAGGATTTTATTACATGGCCAGGAAAGCCAATGTGCCTATCGTGATGGCCAAGTTTGATTACGAGCACAAAATCGTGACTTATAGCGATCCCTTCATGACTTCTGAAGACAAAGATGCTGATATGGCAAAAGTATGGGCTTATTTTAAAGGCGTGAAAGGCAAACATCCGGAGCTGAGTATCACCTAGGACTTAATCATAACTTATGGTTGCTGGTATAGATCAATGTTGCACCATCAATTTTTTCACCAAATAATGATCTTTTGTCCTCAGTCTAAGGTAAAGCACTCCTGATTCTTTTATATCCAATTTAAGGTGGTCTGATTGGTTTGGCACATTATATGTCCTGATAAGTTGGCCATAGATGTTGAACAGATCGATGCTAATAGTTTGATTTACAGGTTTGATTTTGATTTCTATTTGGCCTGAAGAAGGATTTGGAAAAAGTTGGAAAAATTCTGATTCAGGAAAGTCCACTGATTTTGTGAGTGGGGAACAATTTAATGCCGGATCAAGTATAGACCATGGCACCCGTACAAATTTAGGCCGATAGCTGTCTGCAGGTATTGATCCCACCAATCCATTACATTCTGACTTGCAAGCTCCATTGACATTATAAGAAACCAAAAAAGTACAACTGTCTGAAAATTGTAGGTGTACTTCAGCATTATAGGTTTTCATATAGTCACCAAATAAAGTGTCCTGGATAGTGTACAATACCTGGCGGTCAGTAAACGGACCAAAAGCAGAAGTAGATTGGAATCCATATATCTCCCTCCCAAGATTACAAGTAAGGAATCCTACTTCCTGTGTGACTAAATAATATTTTCCTTTGAAAGGGAAGATTGAATATTGTGGGGAAACTGAAAAGTTAGTACCTGGGAGTTTTTTAAGATCATCGGAGGTAGATGACCATCCTTTTCCAGTATAATAATCCCAAGTCCCTAATACCTTGTTGATTGGACAACGTGCCAGAAAGGCATCAAAACTCAGAAAACCTGGTTTCACACCATAAATATACAATGAGTCACCTTTTAAATTTTTTAATACGGATACTCCAAAATTATAGCCATCAGGTATAGAAGGATTTTTAGAAAGGCTTATAATTTTTCAATCTGGTATAGTCATCTTTGCCAAATAGCCATCCTGATATTGAAATGAACTATTTACTCTCGAAAGGAATATAAAAGCAGTGTCTTTATGGATGTACCCCTTATTTGGCCAGATAACCGGATCATTTGCCACATTGTCGCTGGTTTTGAAAAATGTTCGTGCCAATCCTTTTGCAGCAGTATCCAATAAAGTACTGAAGTTTTTGCCAGCCTGAACCATTACAGCATTGCGTACACTGAATATACAGGGTAATCTTTGCTGCCCATTTATCGAAGTTACATTATTGAGATAGCTGTCACCAAAAAACCATAACGACCTTTGATCTGGCAATTCCAGCGATATGGTGGCATCACCTGCAGTCCACCCTGATGTGCGCCGAAATAATTGGGTAAATCCCGTGTCTACCCGGGAAATAGATTGAGCTGATCCCATTAAAATGAAAAGAGACCATATCAAAACACTAAATATTTTTCTGATCATGCTATAGGGTTCTGAGTTAATTTTCTCTACTTAGCTAGATTAATTTAGGAGATTCTATGGCTATTACCCCATTTAATCCTATTATTCTTATTCAAATTTAATAGACTGGAGTTATTATTTTTGGGCAGGAAAAATAATGTGGATGATTGGCTATACAATTACTATTTGATTTATTGATTTATTAAATTTACCACTTGTAGCCAAGTCTGGTCTCCTCGAATTATTTTTACAGGCCAAACCATTCCAGCATGCCCACACTATCAAATCAAAACATAGTCTTAACACAAGACCTCCTTCATGTACCCTCTGATCACCTTTTAGACCGGGGTCGTCTATGTTACGATCAACTAAAGACTGTCCTTCAATTTCATGAGCATCGCTACTATATCCTCAATGATCCCCTGATCAGCGACTTTGAGTATGATCAACTCTATAAAAAACTGGAGTATATTGAAGAGAAACAGCCTGAATGGGTCACCAGCGATTCACCCACACAACGGGTGTCTACCGATTTGAGCACTGATTTACCTACGGTAGCCCATTTGGTTCCGATGCTGTCACTCGCCAACTCTTACGACGAAGCGGATCTGTTGGAGTTTGATACCCAGGTGAAGAAATTATGTAAGCTCCCCAATGAGACCAAAGTGACCTATTGTGTAGAGCCTAAATATGACGGCGGCAGTATCGCGCTCATATATGAGGATGATATGCTGGTGAGAGCAGCTACTCGTGGCAATGGGGTCCAGGGAGAAGAGATGACTCCCAATGCCCGGGCCATTCGCACCATACCGCTGAAAGTGCCTTTTAAGAAAATGGGCATCGCCAGGGCAGAGCTGCGGGGTGAAGCTTTGATCCGTAAGGATAGTTTTATGAAGATCAATCTTAAACGCACCGAAGATGGCCTGGCACCCTTTGCCAATGCACGAAATGCAGCCACCGGGGGCCTTCGCACTAAAGACTCGCAAGAGACCTCCAGGAGAGGGATCGAAGCGGTGATCTACCAGGTAGGCTACCTTGAAGATGCCTTTGGACAAGAGGTGAAAAAGTTTACAACCCATGATGCAGGTATACGTGCGCTGGACAAAATGGGATTTAAGGTGCCTACCATTGAGTTTAAAGTATGTCAGGGTATTGGGGAAGTGGTTCAGTTTTGTCATCAATGGCAGGACCAACGGGATGATTTTTATTATGAGATTGATGGTATGGTGGTCAAAGTAAATGACATCGCTCAACAAGAACAATGTGGCTATACCTCCCATCACCCACGCTGGGCCATCGCCTTCAAGTTCAAAGCAAAACAAGCCACCAGCCGATTGATCAATGTAGAATACCAGGTAGGTAAAATCGGCACTATCACTCCGGTAGCCAAACTCGAACCAGTACAGGTGGGGGGGGTCACTGTATCTTCAGTATCCCTGCACAACGAAGATTTTATCAATGCTAAAGACCTGTATCTTGGTGATATGATCATCGTGGAAAGGTCCGGTGATGTCATACCTTATATTGTAAAATCTCTGCCGGAATACCGTAAAGGAGATGAGGTTAAAATAGTTTTTCCCACCTATTGTCCTGTAGGAGCCACTCATGGAAAATCGGTCAAGCTTATTCGGGAGGAAGATCAGGCATTTTGGATCTGCCCTGATTGCCAATGTGGTGCGCAGGATCTGGAGAAATACATCTTTCATGTATCCAAAAACGCGATGGATATCGAAGGTTTCGGCCCTTCTATCATGGAGCGATTTGTACGACAGGGGTGGATTCACAATCTGGCAGATATCTATAGACTTGACTACGATAAAATATCCACGCTGGAAGGATTTGGCAAAAAATCTGCCATCAAACTCCAGGAAAACATCGAAAAAGCTAAATCCAATCCAATCCAACGCCTACTCCACAGCTTGAGTATCCACCACCTGGGAAAGCGTGCATCTCAACTCATCGCCGAGCGGGTGCAATATGTCCTGGATCTAAAAGACTGGACAGAGACCAATTTTACAGATATTCCTGAAATCGGTCCGGTGGTGACCAAAAATGTGATGGACTGGTTTGCCGATCCTAAACATATCAGCATGTTGCAAGAGATGGAAACCCTTGGTGTCAATATGTATCAGACTGTCGAAGACAAACCCAAAGCCATCGCTGCTGATGCGCCACTTGCTGGTAAGACCATATTATTCACAGGCAGCCTGACTAAAATGACTCGCGATGAAGCCCAGGAAATGGCGGAGAAAGCGGGTGCAAAAAACATTAGTGCGGTGAGTGGCAAGTTGGGTATCCTTGTCGTCGGTGAAAATGCGGGTAGTAAACTGGACAAAGCGAAAGCACTGGGAACTGTGGAGATCTGGACGGAGCAAGAATTTTTGGATAAGGTGAAGTAACAGATTTGAGCGAAAAACACATATCCAAAAACTACCATAAACTTCAGCAAATTTCGAAGTACAAAGTATCCTTAGTTTTCTTAGTGGTTAAAAAAGAACTCAGGAACAAAACAAACTTAGTGTCCTTAGTTTTCTTAGTGGTTAAAAAAGAACTCAGTAATAAACAAACTTAGTGTTCCTCAAAAATCTCAATACTCCAGTTTCTTCAACTTAGGAGCCTTCCACCAGGTCATGATCACCACGATCAAAGTCATACTTCCTCCAAACACTACCGAAGGTACGAGCCCCAGGAGTTTACCTGCCACCCCGCTTTCAAACTGACCCATTTCATTGGAAGAACTGATAAACATAGAATTGACGGACATGACCCTGCCTTTGAGTTCGTTGGGGGTTTTTAATTGGGCGATGGTGCCCCTTATGATGGTGCTGATGCCATCCAGCATTCCGCTGAAGAAAAGTGCTACAAATGATAGCAAATAGGATTTTGATAAACCAAATACGATGATTGCCGCTCCGAATCCAGCCACCGCATACATCAGGATCTTGCCTTGATTGCGTGCCAACGGTCTTAATGTGAGGGCAACTATGGTGATCATGCTACCGATATCACTGGCAGCATTGAGCCAGCCGAAGGCTGAGGGCCCTACATTTAATATATCTTTGGCAAATGCCGGCACCATAGCCACCGCTCCACCAAATAATACCGCAAATAGATCCAAGGTCATCGCAGCCAAAAGATCCTTGGTTTTATAGACAAACCGAAGTCCCTCTTTGACGCTTTCCAAAGTGCCGGCTCGGACAGCGGGATTGGATATAGGTAGCTTTTCGAGGCGTGAAACGATCAAAGCTGCTGTCAGCACAAAAATAAAAGATATTAAGGATGCTCCCTCTACTCCTAACAAGGCAATCAACAATCCACCAGCTGCATGGCCGGTAATAGCAGAGATCAGAAAAACCCCACTGTTGATCGTAATCGCATTGGTCAGTCGTTCGTAAGGTACTATTTGAGCCAAAATAGATACAAAAGATGAACCGGAAAAGGCTCTGATACCTCCAGTGATAAATATCAACCCATATAATATCAGAATCCATTGTTTTTGCTCCAAATGATGTTGTACCAAGTGAGTAGTCAGCGTGAAAATCAAAAGGAATGTGAACGCATACAGTCCCAGGGAGACTTTAAGGATGGAAGTTCGCTCCCTGGTATCGATCACATGCCCGGCATAAAGTGCCAAACCCACTGCAGGAATCACCTCTGCAAGTCCTACTAAACCTATCGCAAGCGGATCCCGGGTCACTTCATATAGCCACCAGGCTACGATGGTCGACATCATTCGCAAGCCAGTGATAAAAAATAACCTGCCGAGTACAAAGTATTGAAATTTTTTGATTCGCAGCGAAGCGAAAGGGTCGTTTTGCATGATGCAGCCCCAAAAGTACTCAGGAATTACAATCTACCAGGCCAATCTTTAAAAATATTAAACCTAATATATTAAATGCTGCTATCTGTACCTACCTTTTTTATATCTTCGACCCGGATAATTTTTAAAGATATGGTTAGGAGCATTACTAGATTAATTGTCATACTAGGTATGGCGGTTTCATTCATTCATTGTAAATCAAAGGAATCATCTAACATGACTGCTTCAACTGAACCATCGCAGCTTAAAAAAATAATCGTTTCGCCTTTTGGCACCATTGGCACGGATAGTATAAGCCTATTTACTTTAAAGAACAATCAAGGGATGGAGGTAGGGATCACTAATTATGGTGCAACGCTTACTTCCATCATTACTCCAGACAAAAACGGTGTGGCCGGTGATGTGCTTTTAGGGTTTAATTCGTTGAATGGTATTTTGCAGAAAGGCAATCCATTTTTTGGGAATATTGTCGGCAGATATGCTAACAGAATTGCCGGTGCCAAGTTTATCCTCAATGGGAAGACTTATCCTTTGGCAGCCAATAATGGCAAAAACACCTTGCATGGCGGGCTCAAAGGGTTTGACAAAGTCATATGGTCTGTTAAAAATATGACTGACAGTTCCATCACGCTGACTTACTTCAGTAAAGATGGCGAAGAAGGTTTCCCTGGGAATTTGACTGCCAGTATCGAATATTCATTATCCGCCGACAACGCTTTAAAGCTGGATTACATGGCTACGACAGATGCTCCGACTGTAATCAATCTCACCAACCACAGTTATTTCAATCTGTCTGCTGGTGTTGACAGCAATGTTCTTAAGCAAGTGCTATCAATCAATGCCGATCATTATACGCCTGTCAATGACGAACTGATACCTCTGGGAAAAAATATGCCTGTGGCCGGTGGTCCGATGGACTTTATGGCTGCCAAAGCGATAGGCCGTGATATTGACCAGGTAAAGGGTGGTTATGATCACAATTATGTTTTGAATGCAGGAGAGGGAGTAGCTGCCGAGGCATATGATCCCACTTCCGGCAGGGTCATGAAGATGTACACTACCCAGCCCGGTGTACAATTTTACACCGGAAATTTCCTCAATGGAGGTCATGCTGATACTAAGAAAGGCAGGCGATATGGCAAACATGCCGGATTTTGCCTGGAGACTCAGCATTATCCTGACTCACCCAATCAACCTCAATTTCCCACTACGACTTTAAACCCTGGTGAAACCTATCACCAAACTACAGTATATGCTTTTGGGGTCAGGTAAAACCCTCGTCTTCTATTTGTGGATAGGGTTGATATTTTCCTGCCAAACGAAGTCCATACCGATGACCGGAAGTATACTAGCCGGAGACAAGTCTACAATCGCTTATAAAAAGTCAGGTCATGGAGACACGACGCTTTTATTTGTTCATGGTTGGTGTATCAATAAAGACTACTGGCAGTACCAATTTGATTTTTTTGATGATCGATATACAGTGGTAGCCATCGATCTGCCAGGTTTTGGTCAGTCTTCAAAGCAAAGAATCTCCTATGATTTTGATCAATATGCTGACGATGTCATACAATGCATAGACCAGCTGGACTTGAATAAAGTCATCCTGATTGGCCACTCTATGTCTGGTGACATCATTCTAAAAGCCGATACCAAGCCTAGCTCAAAAATAGTCGGCATCATTGGTATTGATAATTTACATAGCCCTGGTGGTGAGCAGGACAGTACTTCAAAAGCCAATGCAGTAGCCTACTTCGATTACATGTTGGCTCAATATGATTCTGTAGTGATCAATGGTGCTAAACCATATCTTTTCCAACCCACTACTCCTGATTCTATTATAAGCAGGGTGATGCAAGATATATTGGCGACTCCTGCCGCTTTATCTGTAAATGTATTACGTGCTTTAGATGATATAGGCCAGCTGGAAAAAAGTCTTATGCGACAGCTTCATCATCGCCTGGTATTGGTCAATAGTGATGTTTCTCCGGTGGCGCTGGATTCGCTCAATGCTTATTGTGCCAAAGGGGTCAAATTGTTCACGGTGCATGCTACCGGCCATTACCCGATGATAGAAAAACCCGGTGAGTTTAATAGGGCACTGCAACAAGCCATTTGGAATCAATAAGCTTCATATTATGCCAGAGAAAGTAGCTCTTCAATTTTCAAAACTTCAGCATATAGGGATACCGGTGAACAATGTTGAAAAAACGATCCAGTTTTATCAATTATTGGGCTTTGAAGTAGCCATGGATCGGCCCTTCGACCACGACGAAGGGGCAGGCAGATGTGTCATGATGCAACGAGGGGGTATAGTACTGGAGTTTTACCAATTGCCCGGTACTGCGGTAGCACGTGACATTATCACGCGGGGCGACGGACATATTGATCACCTCGCATTTGATGTAAACAACATCGATCAGGTATATGATGAAATTAAAAAGGCAGGATTTGGGCCGCTGCAACCTGCTCCGGTATTCTTAGACTTTTGGGATCACGGTGTAAAGTTTTTTCACATTCTCGGACCTGACGGTGAACGATTGGAGTTTAATGAAATACTACAAAATTGAATCAATTTACTACTGATAGGGATTTTATATCCAACACCGGGAGCCACAATATTTACATGTAATTCGTTTTTACCTTGTTTAATAATTGAGGGAGTCTGGACACACCTTGATTTAGTATAAGTCTGAGTATTAAATTAATATTATCCTGTTACCATGAGCCAAAATAAAGAAGCCATCCAGTGGAGAAATCAAATTGTCAATTTGTTTTCGGTTTTTATTGGAGTTTATATCGCGTTTGCTTTAAATAAATACCAGGCAAATAATGATCAGGCACGATTGCAAAAACAATATCTCACTTCTTTAAAAAATGACCTGGTCAAGGATCTTGACCTGATCCAAACGGATATTTTGCAACTTGATACACTGAAATATAAAAATACCAGGCTCATCAGCTACAGTCGGGATCAATTTGACCCAAGTGATTCTTTAAATTATTTTATCACCGGCATTATGGTACAAACTATATTCCATCCCAACAATTTTACTTTCCTGTCTATACTGCATTCGGGTGATCTGACTCATTTTGCAGATGTGGACTTTATCAGGGACCTCACAGAGCTATACAATGGACAGTATGCTTCTATCCAGGAACTGGATGCTATTGGTGTAAAAAGTATGCAGGATCAATTAGTTCCTCTGCTCATCCAGGGATCAGGACTGACTGATAAGACGATGAAGGGTGCTTCTTTTACTAACCTGGTTACAGTGTTTCAAAGCTGGAATGATCAGAAACAGAGGACATATTATAAAGCTAAAAATTTGATTGAAAAGATATTGCCGGAGATCGATAGAAAATTATAGTTATGTGAATTGGAACTCGTTTTAGTCGATGCATCGACAAATTGGTCTTTTAAAGTCCGGCTTTGATCACTTTTAGTTGATCATAGTTTTGTTGATCGATAGTAGTCAGTTGGCTGGAGAGTAGATTTGTATTTTCAAAAGGATCTGTAATGAGGTTGAATAAATATTCTGTACCATTCTCCAGATGGATCAATTTATAGGTTGTATTTCTGATAGCATAGCCATCACTATCGGGTGCGGACTGTCCGAATTGTTCCGTAAATGCAAAGGTCCTTTTTGCGGCGCCGGCATCAGAAAGCAACGGGCTGATGCTGATACCGTCCTGGTATTTTGTATTGATGTCGCCTGCGATTTCTGCAAAAGTCGGAAACATATCTTGTGCTTGAACTAAGGCAGTTTCTACAACATTTTTCCTGGTGATATTTTTGCCACTAATGATCAACGGCATATTGACTCCTCCCTGAAAAAGTGTGCTTTTAGTTCCGTTTGATTTATACGGATTTTGCGCCACTCTGATAGGGGTACCATTATCTCCCAGGAATACAAATACGGTATTCTCCCTTTGAGTAGCAGTCAGGGATGCAATCAAGCGGGCTATTTCCCTGTCCATAGCCTCAATCGAAGCCAGATAATATGGATAGGGGTTGGCATTGATCAACATTGGGTCATCAGACAAGGATTGATTTGAAATCAGACTTAACGGAGGTCGATGGAATGGAGTATGGGGTGCGTTGAATGCGAGCCAAAGAAAGAAAGGTTTAGTTTGTTGTTGTATCCAGCTTATCGACTGGTTGACCATATGAGTAGTAGTATAGGTGGTTATATTTTGTTGTACCCCTCCGCTAGTCTGAGTCCAGTTATAATAATCTTGTACGGCTCCTGTAAATATTCCCGAATAAAATCCTATGCCAAAATTCTCAGGAGCAGAAAGTTGAGTCCCGGTGCTTAGGTGCCATTTTCCTATCAAAGCGGTAGCATATTTATCCGGGGTTTGAGCATTGATATACTTTTGAACGATGACCTCTGAGCTTGACAACGTAGCCATAGGTTGAGTTTGTACTCCACCTACCCCTGTACGGAATGCATACTTACCGGTCAGAAGAGAAGCCCTGGTCGGAGCACAAACCGGATTGACCCAGCAGTTGGTAAAAGTAATTCCGGTACTTGCCAGGGAGTCCAGAGTAGTCGTGATGGCCTTGGTACCACTTATCCCTGGGTAATGGCCAAACACATCCCATCCCATGTCATCCGCGAGTATAAAAATGATATTGGGAGATGTTGCGCCGGTGCCAGGAATGTCATCGATGGAGCTATCAAATTTTGTGCAAGCCAAAATTAATACGGCTGATAAGGCAATTGATCTGAAAAAGTAATTTGTAGCCTGTCTTGTCATATCGGGTTATGATTCTAAATTTTAATTATGATCATTAGACTACCTATCAACTCAAATGTTTAATGATAGGCATAATTCATATCCACGTAATTTTGAAATTGATCGCCTGGGTTATATTTTTTCGAATTCAGCCTCATTTTTTAAATTTGACCGATCCTATTACAAAGAGACACAGGAATAGATCCATATAATTATCAATGATTCAGTCACATATATACATTATTTCTAAAGAGACTCAAAATGAAAAGCTTAGATACAATTAATATCATGCTTACATGACCTCAATGAGCATCCAACCAATTGTCCCCGCTTCCCATCTCGACTACGATCGGTACGGTCAGTCCGGGTATGGCTATTTTCATTTCATGTTCTATGACAGGTTTGATACGCTCAAGCTCTGTTCGCAATACATCAAATACCAATTCGTCATGCACCTGCAGGGTCATCACTGATTTGAATTGTTCCTTTTTTAGTCTTTCATGAAGTTTGACCATGGCCACTTTGATCATATCGGCGGCTGAGCCCTGGATAGGTGAATTGATCGCATTTCGTTCTGCTTGTCCTCTAACGGTGAAGTTGCGTTCATTAATTTCTGGCAGATATCGTCTGCGACCTAAAAGCGTCTGCACATACCCATGCTTTTTAGCAAAAGCGATAGTGTCCGTCATGTATTGTTTTATTCCCGGAAACTGGGTAAAATAATTATCGATGATCTCTTTAGCTTCCCCGCGGGATATATTCAATGTCTGGCTGAGGCCAAATACAGATTGACCATAAGCAATGCCAAAATTGACCGCCTTGGCTCGTCGACGCATTTCTTTGGTTACTTCTGCAGAGGGGACATTAAATACCTTGGATGCCGTAGCCGTATGGATGTCTTCTCCTGCCTGGAATGCTGCCATCATATTTTCGTCCTTGCTAATGTCTGCGATGATCCGGAGCTCGATCTGAGAGTAGTCAGCGGACAGGATGATATGCTCTGCATCGCGTGGAATAAAAGCTTTACGGATTTCCTTGCCTCGGTCGGTGCGGATAGGTATGTTTTGCAAATTGGGATTGATAGAACTGAGTCTGCCTGTAGCTGCAATAGTCTGATTAAAAGTCGTATGAAGTCTGCCGGTGCGATGATTGATCAGGGCAGGAATAGAATCCACATAAGTTGACTTAAGTTTGGCCAGCTCCCGATAATTGACGATTGCATCGATGATGGGATGTGCGTCTGCGAGTTTGGACAAGGTGTCTTCGTTGGTTTGATATTGACCTGTTTTTGTCTTGGGTCCGGTATAAGGTATTTTCATGCGGTCAAAAAGGATTTCCCCCATTTGTTTGGGCGAATCCAAATTAAACTGAGCTCCTACCTGTTCGAATATTTTTTCTTTGATCTCAGTGAGTTCTACACCTAATTGATCGGAATACTCCTTGAGAAAAACTGCATCCACCTGGACTCCCTGCCATTCCATTTCCTGCAAAGTCTCCACAAGAGGCAATTCAACTTCATGGTAGAGTTTGGTCAGTTCCTTTTGACTGAGCAAAGGGTCAAAAACTTTTTTAAACCTAAAAGTGACATCAGCATCTTCTGCGGCATACTCTGCTATTTCTTTAAGTGCAACCTCAGACATGGACTTTTGCCTTTTACCTGCTTTGCCGATTAAGGCTTCTATGGGCACGGGAGTATATTGTAGGTAGGTCTCTGCCAGAAAGTCCATTTTGTGTCGTTGATTGGCATCGATCAGGTAATGGGCGACCATCGTGTCATAGAATGGGGCTTTGATCTCTACCCCATATTGTCTGATCACCTGCCAGTCAAATTTGATATTGTGTCCGATTTTGGTGATGGTCTCACTCTCTAAAACGGGCTTGAACCTGAGGACGATCTCTTTGGCTTGATCAAAATCAATAGGAACAGGCACAAACCAGGCATCGTGGGCCTGATATGAAAAGGACATCCCGATCACATTCGTATCGATCGAATCCAGCCCGGTCGTCTCTGTATCAAAGGCGATTTCTTTTTGTCCCAGGAGGAGCACCACCAAAGATTTGTGTTCTGCCTCATTCTGAGCGATATGATAGGTATGAGGTGTATTGGCTATGGTATTTGCAGCTTCGATTCCGTCATCCATGGAGTCGGATTCTTCAGTAATATCTTCAAATAGGGTAGGAGTGGAAGAAGGAGCTGCTTTGCGATTGACGCTGAATTCATCACCAAACAATCTTTTTCCGATCGTGCGAAACTCCAGTTCGGCAAATATCGGAGAAAGCACCTCCCGGTTGGGTGCTTCCATCACCAAGGCATTTTCGTCCAGGTCAATGGCGACATCCGACACCACGGTAGCAAGCCTTTTGGATAGAAAGGCATTTTCTTTTCCCTCGAGCAGTTTGTCTTTTAATTTTCCTTTGACCTCATCGATTCGCTCATAAATATTTTCTATAGATCCAAACTCTTCAATCAGTTTGACTGCAGTTTTTTCACCGACTCCGGATACGCCGGGTATATTGTCCACGGCATCACCCATAAGCCCCAATAAATCGATAATCTGAAGTGGATCCTGTATCGAAAACTTCTCTTTGACTTCTTCTATTCCGAGTATTTCTGCAGGAGCTCCCTGTTTGCCGGGGCGATACATTTTGACTTTATGATTGACACATTGGGCCAGGTCTTTATCCCCGGTCATGATGAATACATCGAAGTCCTCTTTGGCTGCTTTGGCTGCCAGCGTAGCGATGATATCATCTGCTTCATAACCCTCCATGTCGTAATAGGGAATATTCATCCCCTTGATGATGTCTCGGATCCAGGGATTAGCATCTTTGATGGGCTGTGGAGTTTCCTCCCTATTGGCTTTGTAGTTACTGTATTCTTGTTCGCGAAGGGTCTGTGATGGATGATCAAACACGACGGCGATATGCGTTGGCTTTTGCTTTTCCAGAACTTCCATCAAGGTGATAGTAAATCCATAGATGGCAGAGGTATTAAATCCTTTAGAGTTAACGATCGGGGTGCGGATAAATGCATAATAGGCTCGATAGATCAATGCATATGCGTCCAGAAGGAATAGCTTTTTGCTCATAGGGCAATATTAGGAAAAAATGGCTGGTCGGGGGGAAATTTTGGGATCTGATTACATTTCACTTTATACAAATTGAGTTCTTAATTCCATTATAACTTTCTTCGCAAAGTTAAAAAGGGTTGAATTTTTCAGCCCTTTTTTTGTTTAAGCAAGCCTCTGGATAATATTTTTTATCTTCAATCGATTAACAAATCAGGTACATGAAAAGAAAAGATTTTATCCATCATGCTGCCATGGCGGCTGCCGGAAGTATGTTATTACCTTTGGCTAATTGTAAAACTACTCCCATGGTCATAAGAAAAAACTGGGCCGGCAACTATCAGTACCAGGCTAAAAATCTGTACACGCCTCAGACAGTCGAAGAAACACAGTCCCTGGTAAAAAAACTTTCTACTCAAAAAGCATTGGGTTCCTGTCATTGTTTTAACGATATCGCCGACAGCCCTTTGAATCAGATTTCAACTGCAAATTTAAACAAGTTGGTGTCTTTGGATTCCACTGGCCGATCAGTGACTGTTGAGTCTGGAGTGAGATATGGTCAGTTTGCCCCTGAATTAGATCATTTGGGGTTTGCCCTCCATAACCTGGCTTCCTTACCCCATATCTCAGTGGCTGGAGCAGCTTCGACGGCTACTCATGGCTCTGGAGTCACCAATGGCAACCTGGCTACAGCGGTCAAAGCATTTGAATTTATCTCGGCTGATGGCGCTTTGCACCAACTCAGTAAAGAAAAAGATGGCGAAAAATTCAATGCTATGGTAGTTGGTCTCGGGGCATTTGGGATCATCACTAAAGTGACCCTGCAAGTAGAACCAACTTACCGGGTGCGTCAGGATTTGTATCAGGACCTACCCCTAAGTTCATTACAGGAACATTTTGATGAAATCATGTCATCCGGATATAGTGTCAGTCTTTTTACAGATTGGCAAAATAAGGCGATCTCCCAGGTATGGATTAAGAGAAAAGTGGAGAGTGACACTAAAGATCTTGGACTGGATTTTTTTGGAGCGAGAGCAGCCACTAAAAACTTGCATCCCATCACCAGACTATCATCGGAAAACTGTACCGAACAAATGGGCGTGGCCGGCACCTGGTACGAAAGACTACCTCACTTCAAAATGGGATTTACACCCAGCAGTGGAGAGGAGCTGCAGGCGGAGTTTTTTGTCCCTCGTAAAAATGCAGTCGATGCCATTATAGCATTGGAAAAAAAAGGAGATCTCATCTATCCTCAATTGATGATCACTGAGATCAGAACTATCGCTGCAGATGATCTATGGATGAGCACGGCCTATCAACAAGATTCAGTCGCCATCCACTTTACATTAAAACAAAATATACCGGAGGTCATGGCCTTACTACCAATCATTGAAGCAGAGTTGGCACCATTTGGCGTAAGACCACACTGGGGTAAATTATTTACAGTCGACCCCAAAAGCCTACATGCCAGGTATCCAAAATATGATGAGTTTCTTGCTCTGGTCAAAGAATATGATCCCAAAGGCAAATTTCGAAATAAGTACCTCGACCTGAATATTTATGGTTGAAGTGGGAGACGGTCAACAGCATTTCATGTTCGCATTCAGCTTAAAGCGCTTCTATATTTTTGAATAATAGTCCGTGTTGTTTGCGGAAGATTCTTTCTATAATTGATTTAATGGGTAAAGGCGATTTAACAGTAATATTTTCGTCAATCACCGTGAAATCATCGTCTGCTGAAAGTACGTAGACCATTTCAATTTTAGTCAACTTCATAACAACCGCTTGCATAAGTATTAAGTTTTTAGCCCGGTAGCTTTCAATGGTCACAGGATAGGTAAATGAAACAGGGATGATGCCCCATCTTATATACTCATGTACGAGATATTTTTGATGGCCGATCTCGTCTATTTTTGAAATCAACGGGTGAACAGAAGCAAATTTTTGCATGTCAGTCAGATAATCATATACGAAGTCTGCTTGTTTTTTAATTCTAAATGATAATTTCATTGTCCAGGGAAAAATGGTTGCTCACCTTATGGTATAAAGATAGCCATATAATAAAAAAGGGATCCATTATCGGATCCCTTTTTGGTTGATTTTACAAGCTAAAAATTATTTTTGAGTAAACCACATCTCTTTGGTATGATAGTCGATGTCTGCTCCACCCAATTTGTTCAGAGTTTCCAGATTCCATACATATTCGGAGTTGTATCTGGGTCTCATTCGATATGCGGGTTTGCCATTATTGCCACTATACAGTATTGCAGGAAGTTCGAATCCGGTATATACAGCAGGATCATAATGATATCTTCTCATGTCTACCCAGGTTTCAACCGACCCCAATACCCATTGTGATATATATTTTTGCAACATAATGTCACTTAGTTTGAGATCAGCAGCGGCCTGAGGGACAGCAGCACTCGTCATATAAGCGTCTCGATTGGCGGCACTGACTTTACAAAAATCCATATGAGCTATAATTCCTTTTTTGAAAGCATCATATGCGAGAGGCTTGTCTCCTTTAATAAAAGCTGCCTCTGCTTTCATAAATTGTAATTCAGAATAATTCATAATCTGGTGATCCGCATTGTCCTTAAATATATAGATACCAGGTTGCGAAGCAACAGCTAAAGTCGGAGCTCCTCCCCACAATAAAGGTATCCTTTTAGGATCATTGGTATTGTTGGTAGAGTCTACTTTGGTCGGAGTGACTCCGTAGAATTTGCCATCTGGGCTAGGTGCCAGCATTAACGAAATTCGTGGATCCTTTACCCCTTTGAAAGTGGTACCATCCAATAGCCCTACAATAAATTTAGTAGGTCTGAAATTAGCCAGGTTGTTCCTCGTAGGTCCATAAAAATTACCATCAGAGGAACTGGTACCCGCATGAGGAACAGCAAAGTTATCCGCATTGGAGGTAAAGGATTTATCTACGTACTCGATGACTTTGGCTGGATCATAGGTCGATTTATTGGTCAATCGATGTGCATTTCTGGCCAATACTCCATATACAAATTTTATCCATTTTGCTCGATTTCCTTTATATACAAGATCACCTCTGCCTAAGGAAGCTTCATCTACTGCAGCTCCGGTTTTGTTGAGGTTGTCCAATGCGAGATTGGCCACTCTCACAACCTCAGCATATACTTCATCCTGGGTATCGTAGTCAAATACATAGCGGTTGGGTTCCCAGGCTTCTTTGAGAATGATTTCTCCATGCTGATCAGTGGTGCGCTGCCAACTCCATGCGCGGATAGCCAGGGCTGCTCCAACATAATCCCATTGTTCTTTGGCTGTTGCATCGTCAACTATAAGGTCTACATTTTTACCAATAGACCAATAATGGGATCTCCAGATTTCTCCTGCGGCATCACTTCCAGCGGCATAACCATGTTGATCCCAGATATTATTTGCTGTTCTGGTACACCAATTTTGGGTATATGCGCCTACGTATCGGGTATCAAAAGACTCTCCCCTTGCCATCTGTGAAAAAATAGGTGGCAGTATAGCAAAACCCTGAGCTACCTGTGGATTACGCGGATCAAAATTGACATCGAGGTATTTTTCACAAGATGTCAATAGCAGTATGAATAGTATAAAAACTGAATTATATATGTTTTTCATGATTTTTAAGTTATATCGTTTTATAAATCATTTTTCTTATAAGCCGAGATTAACTCCAACGGAGAATGTTTTAGGCAAGGATAATTTACCGTAATCAAAGCCGTATCCTCCAGCTCCTCCTGTCGCAGGTGTAGTGCTACTTACATAAGGATCTGCGCCACTATAATTGGTAGAAAGGAAGAGATCTGTTCCATTGACAAAAACACCCAGTGATTTGAAAACACCCGATCCCTTCAGCATACTAGCTGGGAAATCATATTTTAATGTAAGATCTCTGAGTCGGACCCAATTAATATCCCTCTCCACAAAATCCTCTGGTTGGATAGAAGTGGTATAATATGTAGATGAAAGATTGCGATCTATAGCAATGGTATTGACAGTTGGATTTTCAGATTCTTCTTTACCATCCTTGAGTACTCCCTTAACTACAAACGGTGTCTCACGGTCAAGTGTATTTAGACTTAAGCCTGATCTGGTTAGATAAAAAGCATTTCCATTAAATATATCTCCCCCCTTTCGGATATCTACCAGGAAAGATAGACTTAGATTTTTATTAAGTGTCAATTTATTGACCAAACCGATTGTAAAGTCTGGATTTCTATCTCCTATAGGTAAAAAATTGGCATTGGAGAGTGGTAATCCACTCGTAGCATTGATTAGCACATCACCTTTGCTGTTTCTCAGATAGCTAAATCCACCAATTGCAGTTGCAGTACCAGCACCGCGACTATTTAAGGGGGCATAAAATCTGTTTGTTGGAGAATTAAATCTTGCTGCTAAAATGTCTGCCGGGGAAAAAGCACTAGCTCTGGCATTGTCATAGACCCAGGTATCAGAATTATAATATTCACTTACTTGAGCGGGGAGAGATACTACTTTAGTCGCGTATGTTGTAAAATTGACATTGAGATTCCAGTCAAATTTATTATTTCTGAATGGATTCAATCCCAGCTGAACTTCAAATCCTTTTGTATTAAGTTCTCCTCCATTTAATAGCCCGAAGATGAACCCTGTTCCATAACTGAGCCGTTGGGTGACGATCTGGTCTACGATGCTTTTTGAAAACCAGGCCAGATCCAGATTAATCAGTCCTTTGTAAAATGAAAAATCTCCTCCAATCTCGTAGCTACTCACAGTCTCAGGTTTGAGCGCAGGATTGTCACCATAGAAGTCAAATAGAAATCCTCCACCAGTAGAGGTTTGAGGTACCAATCGGGCCTGGATTTGATAGGCAGGAGCGGGGTTACCCACCTCAGCATAGGATGCCCTTAATTTGGCAAAGGAAAGTACCCTGTCATTGTCCTTAAACATAGGCAGACTGGTCAATAAAAATGAGACACCCGCCGATGGGTAAAAATAAGATCTGTTAGAAACCGGCAAAGTCGACGACCAGTCGTTTCGTCCTGTAAGGTTGAATATCAGGAGGTCGTTGAGGTTGATTTCAGCCTTAGCAAAAGCGCCTAGAAGTCGAGTTCTTTTCAGATTGCTTTTGCCTCTTTGAGTAGTTGGACTGGTATTATTTATGCTATTAAAATCAGGTAAGAATAAATTTTCACCATAGGTAGCATTGATATCAGATTCTCTATCATCTATAGAAGTACCCACTAAAAGCGAACCGCCGATTTTGCCAACTTTCTTCTTTAAAGTTGCAAATATATTTCCATTGAGGATTCGACCGTCGTCACTATAGTTTTCAATAAATCCTTTTCTCGCATTAGCTATCACAGACTCCGGGTGATAAAAACGATTGCCCAACGAACTGTATATATCTGCTCCCATCCTTGCTGTCACTGAAAACCAGGACAGTGGGTCATATGTTAGAGATACATTGGATATGGTGCGGTTGGTATTATCAGTCCGTTTGTTTTTATTTACAAGAAATAATGGATTATCCAATTCGCTTGAAGGGCTGAGCGATGTTGTTTGCTTTCGTGTGCCATCCGGATTGAGGTAATCAGTGATGTCTATATATTGTGGGTAATTCAATACACTAAGCAGATACCCGTTTGCTCCCCCAGGAGGTATAAAAGAATTATTGCTGATATAATTTAATCTCGCTGATCCTCGGAGATTTTTCAATAATTGAGCATCCATGTTGAGTGCTACATTGAGTTGTTTTTGTCCTGATTCTGGGATCACACCTTTGGTGTCAAAGTATGATCCGGAAAGCCTATAAGTTAAACTTTGAGTACCACCATCAAAACTCAAGTCATGTCGGGAGTTAGACCCGTTTTGGTAAAATGCTCCGATATTATCATACAGTTTGGTACCTGCAGAAATTTTTTCTCCAAAAAAGCTTGAGGTTGCGAGATCATTTTTACCATTTAGGCCACGTGCATAGGTGGTTTGGGTTTCAGGGAATAAGTTGATGGCTGAAGTGGTAAAACGATTGCTATAATTAAGTCGCCCTGAACCTACTTTGCCTTTTTTTGTGGTAATAAGGATGACCCCATTAGCTCCTTCATTACCATACAATGCTGCAGCTTCTGGGCCTTTGAGTACGGTTATATTTTCGATATCATTAGGGTTAATATCCGTCACTCTGTTGGCCACATCATCTCGATTGTTGGTCACATTACCTGCTACACCAGCGCCGTCAGAATATAGATTGTGAGTATCAAAAGTTCCGCTGTTTATGGGTAGTCCGTCCACTACAAAGAGTGGTTGATTGCTGTTGCCGATCGAGTTGACACCTCTTAAGGTAATATTGATGGATGAACCTGGTATACCACTGGTTGGTGTGAGTGATAGGCCAGCCACCCTTCCTTGTAAGCCCATCACAGCATTGTCACGCTGTGTCTCTTGCAATTCTTTACCACCAATACTTTGAGCCGAATAACTTAGGTTCTTCCGGTCTTCTTTGATACCTAAAGCAGTTACAATCACCTCAGATAATATCTTGACATCGGAATCCATAATTACATTGACCACTGATTTTCCGAGGACTGCCACTTCCTGGTTTTCCATCCCGATATAGGAGATCACGAGGATATCATCAGCATTGGCAGTCAATTGATAATAGCCTTCTATATCGGTTACAGTTCCGTTGAGGGTGCCTTTTACCTGCACGGCAGCACCAGGCAAAGGCTCTCCATCTTTGTCAGTCACTTTGCCCGAAACAGATTGGGCTTGGACCATACTTGTAAAAGCCATTGAAAGAAATACACCCATACATAAGGTATATACTTTTGAAGTACGTAAAAAATATAACATATAATTTGGTTTTGTTTTCTTGAGAAGATTGATTAGTGTCAAATAAAGATAATAAATTAATATTTAGAAAACGATTGAGGGTTAATAACTGTGAAGATATTATTAACAAAATTTTTTTTTCAATTGGAGAAAATGGAAATGTAGTGATTCAAAGGACACCTCTAATAATTAAAAAAATTATCCCGTCCACCTATTTATTATCCATAGTAATACTGTTGGTGAATTCTTCCGGATTCACTATATACTGCTCGCATTTTTCGATGTAGATCGCAGTAGTCACATCTTTGGGATGGTCGATCTGGTATTTTTTAAATAATTCAAGAGCCTGGATAAAGTCTTTCTGCATAAACGTAGCGTGTGCTTCTTCCCAGAGAGAGATGGCCGGCTCAAATAAATGTCTATTAGCTTTCATGCCCACTAATTCAAAAATACCGACAGATTTGTTTTTACCCTGTACCTGGGTTTCCGGCATTGATCTGAATAGGAAGATATCTGACTTGCAGTAGTTTTTGGTAAACTCAGATACAAGAATATTGACATTAAAGTGTTTGGTCAGTCCTTCGATTCTAGATCCGAGATTGACAGAGTCTCCGATGGCAGTATAGTCAAATCGTTTAGTAGATCCAATATTGCCTATGGTCATTTCACCTGTATTGATACCGATTCCAATTTTCAAAGGCCCATAACCTTCTCCTATTAAATATTGGTTGACTTCTTTGAGTTTTTCAATCATTTCCAAAGCTACTTCACAAGCTTCGTCGGCATGATCAGAAAACTCGAGTGGAGCTCCAAAGATTGCAAAGATGGCATCGCCAATAAATTTGTCAATAGTGCCTTCGTGTGCAAGGACCGGTTCCGACATTTCTGAAAGATATTTGTTGATGATACTGACCACCACCTGGGGGTCCATGTTTTCAGAATATTTGGTAAATCCCCGGATATCAGAAAAAAGGACAGATAAGATTTTTTTAGTACCTCCCAACATGAGACTCTTGGGGTCTTCGATGATTTTGTTGACTACTGTTGATGATACATAGGTGCCAAAAGCGTTTTTAAGCTGTCGTTTTTGTTTTTGTTCGGTAAAATAATTGTAGGTATTGGTGACGATGCCTGTGATGGCGGTACCAGTCATCAAGGCTACAATAGGTATCATTAAATTAAAATTCACAAAAAGTGGGAAAATCGCATAAAACTGAGAAATCAATAGGGCACCAAGTGTCAGCAGAGCATAAATTGGTTTTACATAAGTAAATAATAGAGAGGTAAGAAAACCAATCAATAACAGTATCGGGATAAACCGGATTAGGCTTATCTCTTTTAAAAAAGATTGATTGACGATATTAAGGAATGCATTGGCATGCACTTCTACTCCAGGAAGACGGGTCTCTGTTTGAGGGACGGTCTTGATATCTTCCAACCCGGAAGCACTGGTGCCAAGAAAAACAATTTTATTTTCAAAAAAATTAGCAGGTACGAGTTGCTTCAGGAGCTTATAATAGGAGATTGATCTTATGTTTTCGCTGCTGCCCAACCAATTTATTCTGAATCCTCCATCTTTATTGAGGGGGATCGACATGCTGTCTGTGATATACAATCTGCCGTCTTTTAAAATGATCTCCTGGTCACGAACACCCATCAAGTCCAGAATCATGTAAAACGGAAAATTTGCTATCAGGCGGAGGCTATCTTTGCCGATACTATCCACTTTTGATAAAATCTGATAACTGCGTAAGACTCCATCAATGTCCGAATCTGTATTGATACTTCCGATAGCTTTGGCATATTTACTAAAGGCATCTATCGGCAATTGTGGCTGCCCAAACTGAGGGAAATTAATATTTTTATCTAATCCTGTTTTAAAATATCTTAAGTATTTCTCAGAACTGAAATTGGCCATTTTCATTTCGGGGTCGCGCTCTTCGTATAGGCTCAAATAGACATTTTGAGCACTATCGATAGCAGTTGAAAGCGCCTGATCAGTACTGAGAGCACCAAGCACGTGACTGCCGTCATTGATCCCTTTGGCTTCTAAAAAGGAATTATATATGGGTGGCAGACTATCTGATTCGGTATATAAAAAGTCTATTCCAATAGCATAGGGATTGCCAGATGAAATATATTTTAAAACTTTTGCATCATAAAGCCTTGGCCACATTTGTACCCGGCCAAGTTCTTTAATGCTGGCATTGTCTATATCGACAATCACTATATCCTCCAGTGAAAACTGAGTATTGTGCTTATTTACACTCCTGCTTTTAAAAGCCAGATCATAAATAGAATTCTCGAGCTTTTTTACAGGACTTCCAACCAACCGGTCACTTATCCAGATAACTAATAAAGTGACTGCAATACTGAGAGCAGTTAAAACAAAAATCCGTAAAAACTTAAATAATTGCCTTTGACTCAATGGACAGCAGGGAATTTGGCTAATACGGATTCTGCTTGTACACGCAATTCGTCATTGCTATATTTCAGAATAAATTGTTCGAATAACTCTCTGGCTTTGACCTGATTGTTGATCCTCAAGTATGAATGGCCCAGCGCGAAGGTGGCATATTTGGCCATTTCGCTCATGGGTTGCTGATCAAGAAAAGTCTTAAAAGCATAAACTGCTTTGACAAAATCTCCTTTTTCATAATAGGTGGAAGCCTCGTCAAAAGTGATTTCTTTATCTTCCTTCCAATAGAGCTGATCTGGATTAAGCATAGTGTCCGCTTTGGCTTTGGACCTTCTGATACCCCCTTCCTCTGCACGTTTTGATTCGGTGGCTGATCTGAAAACTTTTTTGAATCCTGTAAAAACCGACTCGTTTTGTGCCAGAGCCTGACCACCGCTTTGACTAAAAAGGTCTTTTACCGCATAGGTAGCAGAAGGTTCTATAGAAGTCTTGGCTCCATTAGACCACAGTATTTCTACTACGGATTTAGGGGCAGTTTTAATGTATTGATTAGCATACAATACAGTATTGATTCCGACAGGTGTAGTGACTTGGTCATTGGTCAACTGGGCTTGTCCTTCGAGATAGGTGACCTTGCCGAGTTGTGATTTGCCTACCTGGGCATACACACTCACGGAGAACACACACAAAAAGAAAGCAAAACAGGTAATTAGGGATTTGCGTTTCATGATTTACTATTTTATTTGATTGATTAAATTTTTAAAATTTTCAGTGGCACGCGTATCGATAGCATTGGCAATATCCATCCATTTTCTTGCACTTGCCTTATCATTTTCCTTAAGATATGCTTTTACCAGATTGATCGCTGTACGGAAATCCGCGTTATCAAAGCTATAGCTTTTTTCATAATTTTGGATAGCTTCTTTTGTATTGCCCTCCTGCATGAGGATATTGCCCATATTATTCAGGACCGAGGGATTGGAAGGTACCAGGCGCAGGGCCTCTTTTAAAATGTCCTTGGCTTCAGATAAGCGACCTGATTGTCCCAGGTACACAGCGTACTTGTTTTTGATAAAAACGTTAAAAGGTTCGTATAGGTATTGATTCCTCATGGTAGCTATGATACCTTCATTGATCTTGCCATAGATCTGGTATGCCTGGTCTGTGTATTCCTTTAATAGACTGGTTTTGTCCACGCTACTTTTGGCCAAGTTGATGGGATGATATAAAGAAGGGCGATAAGCTTGCCGGGCTTCCGCCATAGTGACCAGTTCGGGAAAATGACCTTGATTGAGTTCTAACAGGTATCTGGAAGCCGCTGATTCCCAGGCTTCTTTAAACGAAGCGACTCCTAATAATGTGGTTTCAACAGGTAGCCAGGTCTTGCCATTGTAAATAATCACATCGCGGTTGTTAAATCCTAATACTTCTACCTGGCTCGGATTGATATTGAGATCAAAGGCCATAAAAATATGACCTGGCACATCAATGAAAGCAGTGGGTATACCGGCATTTTCTAACGCAGAACAATATAAAGTCACCAGGTCATCACAATCTCCTCTTTTCTTTAACAAGGTTTCGCCCGGATATTGAAGAAAATCTATCAGGTTCGTATTAGTGGATACTGAAGAATAACTTAAGTCTGGGTCTGGGGTATACACTAATTTTTCCTGATCCAGCATGGAATATATCTGAATGGCTTTAGCAAGATTGGCTTCCAGTGGAACAAAATTAGAGGACTTGAATATATCGTTGCTGGCAAGCGCGTATTCCGCCATTGGACCAGGTCCTACATTAATAAATGAGGCCAATCTCCTTTTGTCAGACCAATTGATCGAATTCCTGCCATAAATGGTGACAGGAACTGTCTTGGTGGATGTGCGGGGTCTTTCATTATAAATATAATTGATAGTTACCCTCGCCTGGAGCTTTTGGCTAAGGGTATTGTCCAATATTTTTGAAGAAAGTATCGCTGTAAGACTCTTGGTATTGTTGGAGTATCCTACGATGACTCCTCCAGGCTGTGAGGATGGTTCTTTCATAATCTCGGGAATCTCGACGGTGATCTGTTGATAACTGATGGGCAGATTGGTATTGTTGGTAACAGTTACATCTCCTATAGGCAATAAGGAGGCATCCCCATAGTTGACATATAAAGAAGGGTAGATCTCCTGAATTTTGACCCCCGATATCGACAAGGGGTCTTCGTTTTTAGATACCTGACTTCGCAAGGAGATGGCATTTTGGAGTGCAGATTGGTATTCTGCATTGTTGGGTTCAAGAGATTGGGCTTTTTGAAAAGCTTTCACTGCGTCATAAACGAGTCCTTGCGAAAGATTAGCCGTACCCAGACCATACCATATAGTAGGGTCTTCAGCGTTTGCAATGCTTAATTTTTGATATACTTCAGCCGCCTGATCAAAATAGCTCAACTTTCCATAGAGCTGAGCTAATTTGACTTCATAATATTTGGTCATTTGAGTGGTCTCCTTGAACCCAATCGCTGAGCTATTTCTGGTGAGCGTTTGATATAAATTGATCGCGAGCTTATATTGATCGATCGCCTTTTGAAGGTTATTGGTCTTTTCATAAGCTTCACCAAGTGGGCCGAAAAGTGTTTTGTCAGATGGATTAAGGCGTGAAGCTTTTTCCAACTGGATACTGGCTTCTGAATAATTGCCAAGCGCCAGTTCGGCCAAACCTATTTTGGCTATATAGTTAGGTTGGTCCCTATCATTTAATAACAGCTGTTTGTAAAGGGAAAGTGCTTCCATGGTGTTATTTTTTGCATATTGGATATCGGCCATTTTGAGTTTCCACTGGGTCTCATTGGGCTTTTGAGAAAGGAGAAAATTATATTGAACCAAGGCATCATCATATTTTTTCTGGCCGGAGAGCGAAGAGGCCAATAACTCCTTAGTTTGTAAAGTCTGGTTAGCATCCATGCGGTTGGCAAAACTTTCTAAGGCAGCGCGACTATTTTTTTCAAGATCTGCATATTGACGGGACAGATCTAAAGTTTGCAAATATTGTATGTATTCGTCAATGAAGGGTCTATTGCTTTTTTGTAAAAGTTCGACCGCTTTATTAATATGAAGACCGGCTTCATTGATTAAGGCCTGGAGTTCATATTCAGGGGCACCTGATTTGGATTTTAATTCGAACAAAGAAAGATCGATTTGATATACTCCTTTCCAAACAGAGGTTTGCTCGGGAGCCCAATTGACCATCCTGGTCCTCAGCATTCTGGCATTGGTAAGTGTAGATATGGTTTGCAATTTTTCTAAGGTGGAAGAGATAGAATCAATACTTCTCAATAAATGTGGTTTGAGGAAAGTCTGACTAATCACTTTATCTGACTCAGCGATGATTGCACTAAAATTCTCCTGTGCCGCAAACCTCCAAAACAGGTTGTCAAAACCTTGAGAAAGTCCTTTTTGAATAGCCGGCTCTCTGGGATTTAGATTATAGGCAGTCTTTAAGGCATTGAGACCTTTGATCATATCCACATTTCGTCCGATGAGTGTTTTGCCGATTTCCATCATAGCATTGGCTACGTAAAGCACCATTTTTTGTGGTCGCCCCATATATCTCAGGGCATTTTGATAGGCTGCCAGGGCCTCATCAGGTTTATCCGTGGTTTTTAGGTAATTGCCCAAACCAAAAAAATTATCGAAACCTGAGGTTGGAGTACCCATGCCCGAAGGATTAAAAGCTACCAGTTTGTACCTTCTGCTCCTGTTGTCAAAAATAGACCCTTCAGTAATTACGAATGGCTGTTCGTCCGAAGTATAAGCGAGAGAATCGTCGCCATTTCTGTCCTGAGTCAATAACCCATATCGGTTGGCAGTGCCGTCAGAGATTGGTTTAAATGCTACTATCAATTGCTCCTTATTGATATCAAAGCCAAATAAATTTTCAGGAGTAGATACAGGGACTTTATATTGAAATGACTTGACTTTGTCATCACCAGAGGTTACTTGCAAGTGATAGTTTGCTGGATTAATACCAATGTATTTGGCCTTTGATAGATTCAACCCATCGAGAGGATTAGTGACAAAGACTTTCACCGGCTGTTCTTTCCAGGAATAAGTTTCTAACTCCCCTGTGCTGCCATTCCAAACGGTCACATAACCCAGCGGATCTACTATGAAGGATTCAATTTTGCCTTTTGCATCCCCTGGATTGGTAGCATCTACCTGCAACCTGGATTGGCCGTTGGTTTTGCCTTCAGCATCAAACTTAATGATGGTCTGAAGTTTATCATCCAGGACATAGATTGCGTCCTTTCCATTAGTCTGAGCTTTGACAGGGGACACGATGCCATT
>OBID01000160.1_pt1 | contig 29905 bp, 30 predicted proteins | sample 1519781 | NCBI WGS metagenome assembly OBID01 (sample SAMEA3991478, study PRJEB22521) | metagenome | biome: anthropogenic terrestrial biome; feature: sewage plant; material: sludge | place: Sweden | collected 2012-09-26 | reverse complement strand
CGACGCTCTTCCGATCTTATGAGTAAAAATTAATATTATCTTTTGGAAGATTTACAACAAAGTATTCTGCTAATTTAAGTATATTTTCTGCTTGTTCAAAATCATTTTCAAATTTTTTAGTTAAAAGCATTGTTATATTACTTGTAGAAATTTTTGTATCTTGAATTGCTCTTTTGTAATCAAAATAAGCCTGTAGTGATGCTAGTAAAATGATAGATAATATAGAAAAAATAAACCAACCATAAGTAAAATTTTTTATATCTAGCTTTATTTTAAAACTATTCATTGTTTCCCCTATAGTCAATTGCTTAAATTTTATTTTGTACGAAGTTTCTCAACAACATAATCCTTTTTACCATCAAGAACAATTTGCCCATCTTCCATAACAATAACTCTATCTGCTAGAGATAAAAGAGATGTTTTATGAGTCACTAAAATCATAGTTTTACCTTTTAGATACTCTTTTATACTTTTTATAAATTTAGCTTCTGTTGAGCTATCCATAGCACTTGTTGGCTCATCTAATAAAACTATTGGATAATCTTGTAAAATAGCTCTTGCGATTGCTATACTTTGTCGCTGACCACCTGAAAGAAAAGCACCTCTTTCACCTACTGGCATATCAAAACCTTTTGGATGTTTATTTATAAAATCCATAACTCCACTTACAGTTGCTGCTTCAATAATTTTTTCATCATCAATATGAGGTAGCCTATAAACAATATTTTCTTTAACAGTTCCATTAAAAAGTAATACATCTTGAGAAACATAAGCTATATTTTTTCTAAGCTCCGTAGGGTCAAGCTGTTTTGTATCAATATTATCAACCAATATAGCACCTTCATTTGGAACATACAAAGATAAAAGTAATTTATGAATAGTTGATTTTCCAGAACCAATTTTTCCTATAATTGCGATATGCTCACCTTCATTAATTCTAAAATTAAGATTATTTAAAGTTGATTTATCTGAATTTGGATATGTAAATCCTACATTTTTAAACTCTATATTTCCTCTATATTCAGGTCTTGCAACAAATTTTTTACCTTGAGGATGTTCAACTGGCATATTCATAATATCATCTAAAGCTTTGTATGAAACTTTTGTATGATGAAAAGTTGATAAAAGACTTGCAACTTGTCCCATAGGTGCTATTGCTCTTGAAGATATAATAACAACAGCAATTAAAGCTCCCATTGAAATCATTTTCTCACCAATTAAGTATGTTCCTACAATAATAATTGCAACAGTATTAAGCTGTAATAAAAATGAAGTTACAGTTGTAATAGATGCCGAAATAGTCTTTGAAGATATACTTTTATCAGCTATTTGGGAAGTCGCTTCTTCCCATTTCCACTGTGAATATCCAGTTGCTCCAAGTGATTTTAAAGTTTCAATAGAAGATAAAGACTCTATTAAAACTCCATTTTTCATTGAAGATGCTTCATATGATTGTTTAATACTATTTTGCAATTTTTCTTTTGCATAAAGTGTATAAAATACAATAAATATTATTATAACAACAGGAACAACAACCAAAACTCCACCTATATAATAAATAGTAATTAAAAAAAGAATTATAAAAGGTAAATCTATTAATAAAGATATTGTTGAAGATGTAATAAAAGACCTAATACTTTCAAACTCTTTTAAAATATTTGCCATAGAACCAACAGAAGATGGCATAGATGACATTTTTAAATCTAAAACTCTTTCAAAAATCAAAGAAGATGCAATAATATCTGTCTTTTTACCAGCTGTTTCTAAAAAATATGTTCTTAAAAATTTTAATACAACATCAATTCCATAAACTATCAAAACTCCAATTGATAATATCCACAATGTATCTTTTGCATCATTTGGAATTACTCTATCATAAACATTCATAGTAAAAAGAGGTGTTGCTAAAACAAAAATATTAATCAAAAGAGAAGCTATAATAACATCTCTGTAAGTATCTCTTACAATTTTCATTGTACCCCAAAGCCAATGATTCTCTTTAACATCTCCTACAGTTAGTTGTTTATCATCAAATCTAAGCTCTTTTTTTAATAAAATAGAAAAACCAAAATAGTATTTTTTTAGCTCTTCAATAGTAACACTATTTTCAACATCTTCAGCTTCAGGCAAAACTACTCTTGCGTTTGCCATTTCATCGTCAAAACCTAATAAAATACAAGCTCTAAGTTCATCTTTGGGATTTTTACCATTTAATAAAACTATACAAGGAAGAACTAATGGATTTATATCTTCTATTTTTGTTTTTAATACTCTTGTTTTAAATCCAGCCTTTGCAGCAGCTCTTGAAAAAAGTGATTTTGAACTAAATTTTGAGAATAAAACAGGTGAACTGTGCCCCTCTTCTATTGGTAATCCAGATATTAAAGACTCTTTTGAGTAAGGTCTTCCACTCATTTTACAAAAAATTGCTAAACAATCCAATATAGGATTTTCTACATACTCTTTAACTTTAATATCTTTAAAAATATCATAATGCATTAGATTTTATCCCTTATCTTATATTGTTTTTCAATATTTCATTTATTTTAGAGTCATTTTTTTCAAATATCTCTTTTTCTTTTTGCTCTAATATCTCATCTGATAAAATTCCAATTGAATCTAAAATTCTATAATGAGCTAGCAGTAAATCATAAGTTGTAGAAATAACATTTCTTTTAGTAGATATATAATCTAAATGAGCATCAACAACACTACCTAAATCTCTAGTTCCTAAAGTAAACTCTTGATAAGTTGCATCTAAAACAGCTTTTCTAGTTTTTACAAATTTTTCTAATTTTGCTAATTTTTCGGCATTTAAAAGATAACTATTCCATGATAAAGATAATTTATTTGATATTTGTTGATTTGTTTTTTGTAGTAAAATTTTCTTTTCTTGTATTGTTTGAAGTAGTTTTTTATTATTTGCTAAATCCTTACCACCGTTATATAAATTATAAACTAACTCAAGACCAACTTTATATTCGTTTGAAGTATCTGTATAGTTCTCTTTATAACTTGCATCATTTAATCTATAACTTGCAACTAAATTAACATCTGGATGAAATGATTTTAAATCTCTTTTTTGTTCAAAAATTGCTACATCAATATTTTTTAGCGAAACCATAACAGATGGATGATTTAAAAATCCATATCTTAGAGCTTCATCTTCATTATTTGGAAGATTATATGAAAATATTGGATGAGTTAAAGAAGCGAAGTCAAACTCCTCTTGAATATTGTCATATAAATTTTGAGTAGCATCGGCTAAACTTAATTTATCAATTGATAAATTTACACTACTCTCTTCTAGGTTTCCTTTTGCTCTTTCATACTCCAACTTTGTACCATAACCCATCTCAACTTTTCTAGATGTTTTATTATACATCTCTTTACTCATGTTGTATGATTCGTTTGATAAATTTAACATATCATTTGTTTTTAAAACATTTATATAATTTTGAACATATCTTAATGCCAACTCATTTTGAATCTCTTTTAAATAAAACTTTGCACTTTCATATCTATTTTGTTGAATCTTTTTTTCATATGAAGATTCAAATCCATCGTATAAAGGTTGATTTAATCTAAGTAAATATTCATCTTTTGATTTAGGAGTATATGAGTCTCTTGAAGTTCTTGAATTATCAGCACTTGCTTCAAAATTTATTGTTGGATAAAATAAGCCTTTTGCAATATCCATATCATATTCTATTTTTTTTAATTCATTTTCTCTAACAAGAACATCTGGATTATTTGCCAAAGTTTTAATAAATCCCTCTTTCAAAGAAAATGCATTTAAAAAACCAGATAGAAAAATAAATAAAACAAAGAAAAATTTAAACATATAAGTCCTAATAGCTATTTTAATAAAAGAGTTGATATTGTATCAAAATCATTGATATATTTTACTTTTTACAAGATAAATAACCGAAAGATAATTCATTTTTGTTATATTAATATTTTAAGATTTAAAGATTTAATCACTATTTTCTATTCTTAAAATCTGTCTTTTATTTGCCCTACTTTGTTCAATTTGAATAAAATCTTTCTCATATTTTTTATATTTTTTCAAAAATGGTGGTATTTTTCTACCCTCTATCATCATCACATCATCCAAAATTGTTTTTACCAAAATCTCCTCTTCATAATCACGGCTTAAATACTCAAACAAATACTCTGCAACCCTATCAAGTGAGATTTTAAAAGTGCTTTCACTTCTTTTATATATCCACTTACTAAAATCAAAAAAATTCTCAAAAACCTTACCATCTTTAAAAAGTAGTTTTGAACTCTTTACAAAATTTCCACTATTGTAAACAATATCCCAAAATCTAGCAAATCTTTTCATATCTTGCATAAGTTCAAATGGTATTAGATTATTTTGTAAAATATCATAAGGTGGGTTTGGATTATAAACCATACCATGTAGTTCATCGTGCCTATTTAAAGTAGTTCCAGATAGTTTTTTTAAAATTCCAATTTGAATTTCACCACTACTTAAAGTATAAAGCAAATTAAGATTTTGTGCAAAACTATCAATTGTTTCACTAGGAAGTCCTACAATTAAATCAATATGCATATGAGCATTTGTCTCAGAACTCAAAAATGCCAAATTATCTTTGATTTTTTCCATTTTTAAATTTCTATTTATCTGTTTTGCTACATCTAAATTTAGAGTTTGAATACCAACTTCAAGTTGCAAACTTCCTGCTTTGAACTTTTTTAAAAGCTCTCTTAACTCAGGTGGAAAATTATCAGGAATTACCTCAAAGTGTAAAAAATAGTCCTCATCTTTTGCTAAAAAATAGTCTAATATTGCTTTTGCATAAGATATTTTTAGATTAAAAGTTCTATCTATAAACTTGTAGTTTCGTGCCCCCCTATTCCAAAGTTTATCAATCTCATTTAAAAAAACATCAATAGGAAGATATCTCATAGATGAGTCAATACTAGATAGACAAAATTCACAAGTAAAAGGGCAACCACGGCTACTTTCTATATAAATATGTCTATTTTTTATATCAAAATCTGTGTAATAATCATATGGTAGAGCGATTTTATCAAACTCAACTGGCTTTGCATGAATTATCTTATCTTTTGGTCTAATTCCACCTAAGATATTTTTACATAAGTTATAAACACTTATTTCGCCCTCTCCAAACATAAAGTAATCAGCCATTTCAAAATCTACTCTATGAGGAAGATGACTAATCTCTGGACCTCCAAGAGCTACTATTGTATTTGGGCTTATTAGTTTTATATATTTTACAATTTCGGCTACATCTTGAGCATTCCAAATATATGTTGAGATTAATACAATTTTTGGTTTGTACTCTAAAATCTCTTCAACTATTGTTTGATTTTGGCTATTTATTACAAACTCTAAAATCTTTGCTTCATCTTTTAACTCTTTTAGATTTGCAAACAAGTATCTTAAAGATAGACTTGAGTGCGAAAATCTTGAGTTTAGTGTTGTTAATATTATATTTTTATTTTCTATATTCATGGTGTGGATTCTACTTAAAATGGTGTTATATTAACCTTTTGTAAAGAATAGTTTACTATACTTAAAAGAAAAAACAAAAGGTGTGAAATGTTACGAACGAAGTTTTCTCAATTTAGAGCTATATCTATAATTGAAGGAATCTCTTATTTAATACTAGTTTTTCTAGCAATGCCTCTAAAATATCTCTTTGAAGAACCTATGGCTGTTAAAATATTTGGAATGATGCATGGAATATTTTTTATATTTTTTTGTATAGCTTTATACAATGCTATGAAACAGTACAAATGGGGATTTTTATTTAGTTTAAAACTATTTATATACTCTTTAATCCCTTTTTTATTTATACTAATAGAAAAAGAGATTATGAAAACAAAAAAGGCTATTTAGAAAGCAAAGCTTTCTAAATAATTTTACTCTACTTTTTGCTCAATTACTTCAGATAATTCAATATCAGAAATTTTTACAGGATACTGTTGTTCATCTTTTGTAAAACTAGTTCCTATTTTTGGAACTATCTCATAATTTATAGTTCCATTTGCCTCAGTTGAACCAATTGAGTATGCTCTAAAATTTATCTCTAAAATCTCAGCTTGAAAATCTTTGATATTTAAAATTATACTAAACTCTTTTAGTGAATTTTCACTCAAAGTATCATCATAAGCTTCAATAGCTAAAAAGCTATTTTTAATACTTTCATAAGGATTTATAGTAAAAAGCTCACTATTTGGTTCATAAACATTTATCTCTTTTAAATCTCCTAAAATAGTAGAAACAACTCTTGATTTATCTTTTAATTGAGGAAAAGATACAACTAATCCTTTTTGACTATTTTCATTTAAAGAAGATTTATACCCAAAAGTTATTTTTAGAAGATTTTCACCAATCATATCATAAGAAGTAGTAAGATTTTCATCATCATAATATTCAAAATCACTCTCTTGTTGAGTAAATTTTAAATCTTTTTCTTCTAATAATTTAATATCATTTATATAAATACCATCTTTTAAAGATATCTCAAATCTCTTTAAATCATCATTTGCAATATCTTTATAATTTAATCCTAAACTCTCTTTTAAAGGTAAGATTAACTTATCTGCTGAAACTTTATCTAAATCAATTTTTATATCAATTTTGTCAAAAATATCATTTAATCCACTAACCAATGCTGGTTTCATATTTTTATTTAAAGATAAATTTGCTTCATATCTTAGTTTTTCAAAAATCTTCTCAGAATTTTGAGAAAATGAAGAAGAAACTCCAGAAGATGAAACTTTTACATCACTTTTTACAAGCTCTTCAAAAAAACTATCAAAAGCTTTTGAGAAAATATCTTCATCTTCACTATCTATAACTTTCATTAACTCTTTGTACTGTTTATATGGTAAATTATCCAAAGAAAAAGAGAACTCACTATTTTTTACATTTATTATATTTGAACCATTTATCAAGCTTTGAACATCATTACTAATAAAAGAGAACTCATCAAAAGAGATTTTATCTTTTGTGCTAACTTTATCATTTATATTTTTAGAAGAGCCATCAAATAAGATATTTTTTATACTCATTTTTACAAATTCACTATCTAGTGATAGATTAGAAACTGAAAATTTAGTATCTATATTTTTTTCAATCTCTTTGTAATAGCTTTTCATATCTTCTAAGACAAAGCTTTCATTATTTGCACCAATAATTTTAAATAAAGCAATATTTAAACTATTTTTATCTCCATTTATTCCTCTTAATGATATTAAAGAGCCACTATTACTAAATGCAATATCATCTAAAGTAAAGTTCATTTTATCATCTACTTTTAAGTGAATAGCCTTTTGTTTTAAGATACTTAAAAGCTCTTTACTAGCTTCATCTTCACTATTTTCTAACTCATTTTGTAATACAACTGATAACTCTTTTAAGTATAAATCTGCTTTCATCTCTTTTGTGAAAATATTTAAAGAGAAATCATAATCAAATTTTGTACCCTCAAGTGCTAACTGTTTTGATTGACTATCAAAAATATTTAAAAACTCAACAAAAACCTCTTTTGCTTGGCTCTCTTCTATATTCTTAACTATAAAATCTAATGCTTTTATAGCATCTATAACTTGTATTTCACCATCTTTTCTTATCTTCATTGGAAGATTAGAATTGTTTTGAGTTATAGAAAAACCATTTTGATTTAACTCTTCAATTTTTAGATTAACTGCCTTATCAACTGACCTATTTATAGTAAAAAAAATAGCTCCAGCTACGATTAAAACTACAAATCCTATCAACAATTTTTTCATTTATGTTCCTTTTTCTTTAAAAACAAAAGCTTATCAAATAATTTTTTAATTTCGTGAATTAAAAGGTTTTAATAATTCAAAAAGCCATTTATTAGCATCTTCAACTGTTTCAAATCTTTTTGACTTTGCAACTTGATATTGACCTTCATAAAATCTAACTCTTATTCCATCTTCAACATGATCTATTTTCGTTCTAGTTATTTTAGATAGATTTAAAAGAACTCTTTCGTTTAATTGTACAAACATATTTGCTCCTAATTTTAAATAGTTGTAAGTTTACTATTTTATATCTTATATCCAACAAACACTATCTAAATCAAAAAATACTTCTACTTTATCCCCTGGGAATAATATATCTTTTTGAATCTCATTCTTAGAGATTAAACAAGAAAAATTAATACCACAAATGGAAAATTCTATTTGTAAATTATCTCTGTTTTCATCTTTTTGTATAGATGTTACAGTTGCTATCAATTTTTCTTTTTTATTATTTTCATCAAATTTAGATATTTTTATACTACTTTGATTGATTATTACAACTGAATCTCTTTTTTTACTCTTAGAGTTTGGAATTACTATTTTTTGACCATCAATAAAATTTTTAACCAAATCACCGTTTTGATTTTTACTCCATGGTGGAAATAGTAGATTTATATTTCCATGTTCAACTAAACTTCCTTGAAAAAGTGCTATCTTTTTATCACTTATATGTTTTAACCATGTATAATCGTGACTTGATATAAATATTGTAGTATTATATTTTTGCTTTGCCAATAAAATAGCATCTTTGATTAATTGTGCTGAATTTGTATCAACTCCAACTGTTGGTTCATCTAGTATTAATACTTTTGGTTTTAAAATTAATCTTGAAGCCAAAGCAACTCTTTGAGCTTCACCACCTGAGAGTTGATTCCATTTTCTATTTGAAAAATTTTTATCAAGACCAACTAAAGAGAGAGCCTCTTCAACTTTACTTTTTAAATCTACACTCTCTCCTCTTATTTTTAAACCATAAGCAATATTTTCAAATACTGTTCGTTTTAATAAATATGGATTTTGAGGAAGCATAACAACACTTTTTTTAATATTTTCATCTATTATGATTTCACCATTTTGTGGTTTAGAAATAAAAGATAAAATAGAAAAAAGTGTAGATTTTCCACTACCATTTGGTCCAAAAAAACCAATAATTTTATTCTCTTCTAATATAAGATTATCAATACTTAAAACTCTTTTTTCATCGAAAAAATACTCAATATTTTTTAATTCATATAAAATACTCATTGAGTCCATCTCCTTTTTAGCATTGATAATGCTATATTAACCATAAGTGCAACTATAAAAAGTACTAAACCTAAAGCGATACCAGTTTCAAATTCTCCTTTTCCAGTTTCTAGTGAAATTGCAGTTGTAATTGTTCTTGTATGATATTTTATATTTCCACCAACCATCATAGAAATTCCAATTTCAGTGATAATTCTTCCATAAGCAGTCATTGCTGCTGTCATTAGACCAAATCTAGCTTCAACTAAAGTTGTTAATAAAATTTGATATGGTTTTGCACCCAAACCTTTTAAAGATAGATATAATCTTTTATCTGTTGATTCAACTTGAGCAGCTGTTAATGCAATAATTATAGGTAAACCTAAAAAAATCTGCCCTATAATTATTGCTTTTTGAGTAAATAGTAGATTATACTCTCCAAAAGCTCCTGCTTGTGATAGAGTTGTATATACAAGAAGTCCTATTACAACTGTAGGAAATGCCAAAAATGTATCTACAATAGTTTTTATTACCGTTTTTCCTTTAAATTGATAATAACCTAGTAAAAATCCCAAAGGAAGTCCTAGTATTAAACTAATCAATATTGACCAAGAAGAAACTGTAATAGTAACAATTATTGCAGAATATACACTATCATTTCCACTAATTAAAAGCTCAATAGCCTCTTTAAAACCATCTACTAATAAACTCATATTTACTTACTATTTCCTATTTGTATTATTTTGCATTTGGTGTGAATAGTGGTTTATTCAAAAGTTTAAAATCTCCTATAAACTTTTGTGTATCAGCACTAACTAGCCAATCAGAGAATTTTTTTGCTAATTCATCTTGAACTTTTGGACATTTATCTTTATTTACAGGAATAACACTATATTGATTAAATAGTGAATTATCATTTTCAACAACAATTTTCATTGTATTTGAATCACCTTTTTGTGACTCATACTTAATCCAAGTTCCTCTATCTGTTAATGTATACCCTTCTTTTTCAGCAGCCATATTTAGTGTAATAATCATTCCTTGACCAGATTGAATATACCACTTATCTTTTTCAGGTGTTACATCACTAACATTTTTCCACATCTCTAGCTCTTTTTGATGAGTTCCTGATTTATCACCTCTACTAATAAAGTTTGCTTGTTTCTCTTTAATTGTTTTAAATGCTTCTTGAGTAGTTTTTCCTTCAACTTTAGCTGGATCTTTTTTTGAACCAACAATAACGAAGTCATTATACATAACCTCTTTTCTATCTTTACCAAAACCAGCTTCTACAAATTTTTTTTCAGCTTCTGGAGCATGAACCAAAAGGACATCAACATCACAATTTTCACCCATTTTTAAGGCTTTACCTGTTCCTGTTGATACCCATTTTAACTCTATTCCTGTATCTTGCTTAAATTTTGGGGCTAAACTATCCAATAATCCTGTATCTTCAGTACTTGTTGTTGTTGCCATCATTAAACTATTTGCAAATAATCCACTTGCCAAAACTACACTAAAACCTAAACCTGCTAATAATTTTTTCATATTTTTCTCCTAATTTTTAATTTAAAATATCTGTACTCTCTTCAAAATAAATACCATTTAAATCAAGAATTTTTACCTCTTGAGTTGATTCTATATTTGAAGTAGAAGCATTTGTTACCAAAATTGAATTACTCTTATAAAAAGCTGTAATCATTCCAGAACCATAATTGTTGTTATCTGTAACATAAAAATTACCATTTTGAACTCTTCCTAAAACTAGATTTACCCTCCCTTTTTTTGTTTTAAAACTACTTTGATTTATAGCTTTTATATAACCGTGATAAAAAGCATTTTCACCTTGAAGTTTTTTTAACATTGGAATTACAAATAGATTTATATTTACCATTGCTGTTAGTGGATTTCCAGGAAGACAAATTACCAAAGAAGAATCCATTTTCCCCATCATTATAGGACGACCTGGTTTTACATTTACACCATGAAAAGCTACTTCTAATCCATTTTTTAAAAAAGCTTCTGCCATAAAATCAGCATCTCCCATAGAGATACCTCCACTTGTAATAATTACATCATATTTTTTTAAACTATTTATAAAATCTATTGATTTTTCTAAATTATCTGGAATAACTCCACAATAAGTTGCATTAAAACCTTTTTCATTTAGTTGAGCAATAATTGCAAATGAGTTGCAGTTATATATCTCTTCATTTGAAGCTTTTTGCCATGGCTCTTTAAGTTCATTTCCAGTTGATAAAACAGCAATTGAAATTTGCTTATAAACTTCAACCATAACTACTCCTTGGCTTGCAAGTAAAGCAATATGTGAAGAGTTTATTTTTTCCCCTTTTTTAATTAAAATATCCCCTTTTTTTAACTCTTCAGCTTCTAATCTTAAGTTTGAACCTTTTTTAATATCAGCAGGTATAGTTACACTATCTTCTGTAACATCTAAACAGTTTTCAATAGCAATAATAGTATCAGCATCTTTTGGTACCTTCGCACCTGTCATTATTTTGTAACACTCATTTTTTTCAAGTAACTCATCACTACTTTTATCTTTATCACCAGCAAAAATAGCTCTTTTTATTTTTAAAGTTTGTCCTGCATCACTTGCTTTAAAAGCAAATCCATCCATAGCAGAGTTATCAAAAGCTGGAAGATTTTTTACACATAAAATATCTTCACTTACAACTCTATTTATGGCAAAATTGATAGAAACAAATTCACTACTTAAAGTAGTATTTGTCAATTCAAAACTCTTTTTAATTGCTTCATTAAAATCTAAATAGTTTAATTTTTCAAACATTTTTATCCTTTATTTAATACTTTTATCTGTAAATATCTTTTTGAAATAAGATTAACAATTTTATCTATTTCACTCATTGAATAGCTTTTTTCAAAACTAAGTGTTATTGCATTTCTGCTAGTAAGTTCATCATAACCCATAGCTTGAATAACTCTTGAAGGTTTTGATAAACCTAAACTACACCCTTCTCCATTTGAAATTAAAATTTCATCTAAAGCTAAAGTTCTTATTAACTCTCTTGCTTTTATACCTTTAAGAGCAAAATGAAGTGTATATTCTAAGCTATTTTTATTGTCAATAAAATAATAAAGATTATCTTTTAAACTATTTTCTAATTTTTCTTTAAAAATCTCTTTCATACTATTTTCAAATTTTTGATTTTTCAAAGATTGAAAAATATTATTTAGTGAAATTCCATCTTTTTCAAAAATAGCTTGTTCTTCAAATAAATTTTGATTAAAAAGTATTATTGATTTTGTTGAAAAACCAGTTAGTTTATATGAATCAAAATATATAACATCACTATTTTTATCAAAAGAGGCACTTGCATTTGAGATAATTTTTGCATCTGTTAGTTTTTTTACATTTTCTAAACTATTTTTATAAAAAGTATCAACTGTATATGATGATAAAAATAAAAAATCTATTTTTTGATCTTTTAATTTATCTAAATTAACACTTCCATCTTTATTTAAATCTAAATATAAAATATCAAATCCAAGAGAGCAAAAAATTTCGCAAGCATCAATTAAACTTTGAGTTTCTCCAAGACTTACTGCAATTTTCCCTTGTTTATTTAATTGAAGTAATAAAGATAAAAAGCCACTCTTACAAAAAGAGAAGTAGTTTAAACTTTCAAATGCAAACTCTTTTTTAAAACTATCTTCTAAACTAATATAATCTTCATTATTTGATAAAATATTCAAAGATAAACTATCTTTAATATGCAAGTTTTGCATATTTTTATACTGCAAAAAGTTTAGTTTATACACTTTTATTTATCCTTTATTTTTATTAAGTTTTCACTTAAAAAAAGTTCATTAAATCTCTTTTTTGAATACTCTTTTATATCTTTGTCTAAAATCTCATAAAGTTCTATCAGCTCTTTTGCTTTAGTAGTTAGTTGTGAACCACTATCAACAGCTCTTCCTTTTTTTGTAACAACTAAACTATCTTCAATAAACTCTTCAAGGATTTTTATATGACTCCAAGTTTTTTTATAGTTCATATTTAAATTTTTTGAAGCATCACTAATTGAACCTGTTTTTTCAATCTCTTTTAAAATCTCTGTTTTTCCACTTCCAAAAATAAGATTTTGCTTATTATCTTCAATCCAAATTTTAACTTTGATTTCCACTTTTAAGCCCTTTTTTTTCTCTAAAACATCCTAGTTGGCAATAACTTACTTCAATATCAGAGTTTTTAACAGTTGATCCAACTATTTTTAAAGATGAGTTTTTTGCTTCTTGCCACAAATTTTCACAAGGAATTTTTTGCTCTTTATAAATGTTTTTTAATCTATTATAAATATCTTCATCTTTAGCTAAGAAATCTAAAGAGCCAAATACTCCAAGCTCACAATCTGTTATTTTAATGCCTAAAGATTTTGTAATCGCACTCATATCTTTAGCTTCAACTTTGATTTTTTTAGCTACTTTAAATGCCTTTAAACAAGATAGTTTTTTATTCTCATCAAGATTTTCAAAAACTATTCTTTTTTGCTCATCACTCAAATTAAAATCTAATTTATCATCAATACTAGACATCAATTCTTCCACTATGAGTATAAAGATTCATCTTTTTACCTCTTGCAAATCCAATAAGTGTAAGACCGTGTTTATGTGCTGTTTGAACACCCAAATAAGTTGGTGCTGTTCTTGATACAACTATTGGGATTTTGTGCATCACAGCTTTTGTAACCATCTCTGAACTTAATCTTCCACTTACAAACAAAATTGATTTTGTTGTATCAAGACCTTGCAGTTTACACTTTCCAATTGCTTTATCAATAGCGTTGTGTCTTCCAATATCCTCAGCTGTTACAGTTGTTCCATCAAGCAAATAAATCATAGCTTTATGAACACAACCTGTTAAGTTATAAAGTTCACTCTCTTGATAAAACTTTTTAACTTCAGTATAAATAGTTTCTGGTTTTATTTTAAAAGCAGTTTGATTAAATGGGATTTCTAAACTTCCTTCAATATTTCCAGTAACTCCTCCACCACAACCACTTACTAAAGTCTTCTCTTTATATAAATTTTGTAGTGAGTTTTCATCTATTTTTGCTTTTACATCTACTCTTAATCCATCAGCACTAACTGTAAGCTCTTCTATGTCAGCAATAGAAGAGATTACATTCTCACTCATTAAAAAACCAATTGCATGGGCATCTTGGTCTTTTGGGATTGTCATCATAGATATAGCTTTTTCTCCATTTAAATAAAGGTTTAGACGTGCTTCTTCAATTGTCACGTCTTCAACCATATTGGCTTCATTTTCTATAAGTTTGTCAATAATTACGGTTTTTAAATATTTGCTATTATCCATAGTTTTCCTTAATATGCAAATTTTGCATATTTAAAATCTTTTTTTAAATAGAAAAAGCCCTAAAGCTTTTCCTATCTTTTTAATAAATCTTTATCTTCTTCTAATACATCTGGTCTTAGTTGCTCTAAGTACTCAATTGGCAATTTCCCAGTTATCACACCTGGAATATAACCTTTTACTGAAACAAAGTATGAATACACTGTTTCAAATGTAAAGAAAGAGATAATTGCACTACCCATAAAATGGATAAATAGAATAAATCTTTTTATCTGTATTGTTTGTGCATGCGTTGCTGCATCTGGAAACATATACCATATTATAAAACCACTTAATACAAGTAAAAAACCAAATGCAACATACATATAGTAGTTGATTCTATTCATATGCTCATATTTTCCTCTTAAAAAGAATTTATGCCATATTTTAGAACTAGGTCTTACAAAGTATTTGTGATCTTTAAATGCAATAACTGTAACAATAAACCAAACTGGAATCCAAGCAACACCAACAACTTCATGTGTAGCTCTCATAAGTCTAGGAATATATCCTCCACCTGTCCAGTTTCCAAATGTTATTGAAAAACCAGTTATAAACAGATAAATCATAATTACAATATTTAATAAAAGAACAACTCTTTGAAAAAGTGAATAAACTTGTACTTTCTCATTTTCTCTTGTGATTTTAGCTTGTTTTCTACCTTTTGCAATAATAAACATTATTGTAAACAGACAAAATTCAAATAAAAATACCCAAGGAAGAAGATGTTGTCTCTCTTCAAATGCTCTTATAACTTCAGGAGCAATTGCATCATATCTAGGTCCAAAAAGACCCACTTCCATCTGTTGATACTGTGTTAAACTATCAAAAGGTACAATTTGTCCAGTAAAATTTCCTTTTAACATTTGCATTAAAAATTGGTAAACATAGTTTATATCAGCAATTGTTGCTAACCAAAAGTACCAATATGTTAAAAGCATGAACAAAAAGCCTACTATTACGTAAGCTTTATATTCACTTAGAAAACTTTTATTTTCCATAAGCTTTATCCCAACCAAATGGTGCTGATTGAGTTCCATGACCGAAAGATAAAACTCTTTCTCTATATATATTTGCTACAGATTCAGCATCTCCAACAAGTAGAGCTTTTGTTGAACACATAGCAGCACATACAGGAACTTTACCTTCAGCTATTCTATTTTGACCGTATAGTTCTCTTTCATGTTCACTATTTGTCTCTTCAGGACCACCAGCACACATAGTACATTTATCCATAACACCTTTTGTACCAAAAGCTCCATTACTAGGAAATTGTGGTGCACCAAAAGGACAAGCATATAGACAGTATGAACAACCTATACATTTATTTTTATCATGTAAAACTATACCATCTTCTCTGATGTAGAAACAATCAACTGGACAAACCTGCTCACAAGGTGCATCTGTACAATGCATACAAGCAACAGACAATGAAAACTCCATTCCTTGTTTACCTTCATTTACAGTTACAACTTTTCTTCTACTAATCTCAACTGGTAACTCATGTGCTGAGGCACAAGCAACTGAACAACCATCACAATGAATACATCTATTTTCATCACAATAGAACTTCATTCTTGCAAAATTTATCTTATTTTTACTCATGTTACTTCTCCTAAGCTCTTTCTACTCTACATAAACCACCTTTTGTTTCAGGGATTTGTGTAACTATGTCATAACCGTAGTTAGTAACTGTATTTGCACTCTCACCTATTGCATAAGGTAGTGTTCCAGTTGGATATCTATGGCTTAAATCAACACCTTCCATAATTCCAGCAAAATGGAATGGTAGGAATACTCTATCAGGTGTAACAGAGTAAGAGTATTTTGCTTTAACTTTAATTTTCGTTCCATTTGGAGAGTGAATCCACATCATAGAACCATCTCTAATACCATGTCTTCCTGCTAAATCTGGATTAATATCACAGAACATTTCAGGTGTTAATCTAGCTAAATATTTACTAGCTCTATTTTCAACTCCAGCACCATTTAGATTTACTAATCTTCCAGTTACAAGGTTTGTTGGGAAATCTTTTGCCCAATCTTGTTTTGTCTGTTCACTAATATATCTAGTATCAACTCTCCAGTGATCTTTTTTATCTGCAAAACTTGGATAATCTTTAATTAAATCCGTTCTTGGAGTATGTAAAGGCTCTCTATGTTTTGGAATAGGATCAGCCCATTGCCAAACTTTTGCTCTTGCTTTTGCATTTCCATAAGGAGCAATTCCAGCTTCCATGCATTTTTCAACTATCAAGTTAGATTTATCAACTTTCCAGTTTGCACCCATTTTAGCTTTTTCATCTTCACTTAAAGTGATTTTTAAAACTGATTCAATATTCTCTTTTGTAATTTCAGGATATCCACCATCTTGAACACCACCAACTGGTGCTGAACCTTTAGGTGACAATAATGAAACTCCCTCATGTTCTAAACCAAAGTTTTGTCTAAATCCCATACCACCAAATTTAACTGGTTTTGAAATATCATAAAGATTTGGGCTTCCTGAGTGTTTTTCTGTCCAACAAGGCCATGGTAAACCATAGTATTCTCCAGCCATATCACCATAACCAGCTAGTGAAATCTCATCAAACATATGCCAATTATCTGTATGTTTTTTAAGTCTTTCAGCTCTCCATCCAGTTAATCCAATAGTTTTAATAATTCTAGCTATCTCATTTGTTGCATCTTCTGGCCAAACAAAATCTTTACCTTTTTGCATTCCAGCAGTTAATTGCTCGTAAAATCCTAATCTTTTTGCTAATTCAAACATGATTTCTTGATCAGGTTTTGATTCATACATAGGTTTTACAACTTCATATCTCCATTGACCACTTCTGTTTGTTGCAGTTACAGAACCTGCTGTTTCAAACTGAGTTGCTGCTGGTAAAATATAAACATCGTTTTGTTTATCAGTAATAATTGCACCCTCATTTACAAATGGGTCACAAAATACTGCTAACTCTAACTTATCTAAAGCCTCTTTTACTTTTTTTGTTTGAGCAGTTGAAGTAATTCCATTACCCATTACAAAAAGTGCTTTTAGATTAGTTCCAGCATTATGAATAGCATCTTCACCTTCATTTCCAGCTAAAACACCAGCCCACCAACGTGCAAGTGTAAATCCATTTTTACCCATCCAAGAAGGATCTTTAAATCTTCCTTTAAGCCAATCAAAATCAACTCCCCAAGAAGAAGCAAAATATTTCCATGAACCTTCAGCTAAACCATAATATCCTGGAAGTGAATCTGATAAACAACCAAAGTCTGTTGCACCTTGAACATTATCATGACCTCTTAAAATATTAGTTCCACCACCAGCAACTCCCATATTTCCAAGAGCCAATTGTAAAATTGGTGCCATTCTTGTATTTGAAGTTCCTATTGTATGTTGAGTTAATCCCATAGCCCATACCAAAGTTCCTGGTTTTGATGCTGCATAAAGTTTTGTAATTTGAACTATTAAATCAGCTTTAACTCCTGTTACATCAGCAACTCTTTCAATTGGCCAATTTTTAGCCTCTGCCATAATATCTTCCATACCATAAACTCTATCATTAATAAAGTTTTTGTCATGCCAACCATTTTCAAAAATGATATTTAACATTCCATACATAAATGGAATATCAGTACCTGGTCTAATTTGTGCATATAAATCTGCTTTTGCAGCAGTTTTAGTAAATCTTGGATCTACTACAATAATCTTTGCATTGTTTCTCTCTTTAGCTTTTAAAAAGTGTTGGAAACCAACTGGGTGATTAACCGCTGGATTTGCTCCAAAAATTATAATTGCTTTAGAGTTTTGAATATCTCCCAAAGAATTTGTCATAGCACCATAACCCCATGTATTTGCCACACCGGCAACTGTTGAGCTATGTCAAATTCTAGCTTGATGATCTATATTGTTTGTTCCAAACATAGCAGCAAATTTTCTATAGTAATATGCTTGCTCGTTATTAAATTTTGCTGATCCCAAAAACATTGCTGAATCAGGTCCATCTTTTTGTCTTAAATCTTCAAGTTTTGATGCAATATTATTTAAAGCGTCATCCCATGAAATTCTTTGCCATTGACCATTTTTCTTAACCATTGGATATTTTAATCTAACTTCAGATTTAACCATATCAATCATATCGGCACCTTTACAACAATGCCCTCCAAGTGATACAGGATGATCTTGTGCTACCTCTTGTCTTACCCACACACCATTTTGAACTTCTGCAATAACACCACAACCAACAGAACATGCTGTACAAATTGTTTTTACAATTTTTGAACCAGGAAAAGGATTTTTAATCTCTTCTTCTGTAGCTGCTCTAGTTGCTACTGTACTTGCAAAAGATGATGTAACTCCAAATGCTGTAGAAACTGCTGCCATTTTTAAAAACGACCGTCTTCCTACTTTTGCATTTAAAGCTTCATATGTATTTGCTGACATAAGCTTCTCCTACTAAATTTATTTTGCGTTTTTATAAAACTCTTCCCAAGCCATTGTTTTTTTGTATAGAATCTCTTTTTTATTAGATTTTCCAACAACAACACCATTGTTTGAATCATCTTGAACAGATGTTTCACCATTTCCAGCCAATACAACAGTTCCAGTTGTAGCAACTGCAGCAGCTGTGATAATTGCTGCTTTTTTTGCAAAAGCTCTTCTACTTTCTTGCACGACTGACCTCCTTATAGAAATTAAGCCCCTCTAAACTTAAGAGACTTTATAAAAAAAGTTAAACTTTCTTTATAAAATCCCTAAAAAGGAATACCTTTTTAGTTTTTAGGACCTAAAGCTTTTAATGCTCTATTTCTCTCTCTTCTTTCTCTCTCTTCAGCAGATATATCTCCCCAGTTATCAGTTACTTGTTTTTTAGCTTTCTCTTTTTTTAGTGGTTTTGTAACCTCTAAATATAATCTTTCAAACTCAATAAATGAGTGTAAAACAACCATAAGTTCTTTATAGATATTTGCTTTTTTGTGCTCATAAATACTTTTTGCAAACTCATCTACAAAAGGATTTAAAATCTGTTCAAAAATACAGTGAACAGTATTTTCATACTGTTTTTCTCCAAGAGCAACTAAATTAGACAACTCAGACATTATTGAAAATATAAAGCCAACAGAATCTTCATATTCAAAATATCTCTTTTCATCTCTTCTAAGCTTTGTTTTTGCAACAAATTGAATCATCTCTACTCTTTTTTTACCAGACTCAACACCCTCATCATAAAAAGAGGCTGTTTGTCTAACTTTTTCATAAACAGGATTATGAAAAATATCATCATACTCTTGTATTAAAGATTGATTTGAATCCTTATCTAAAAGATTTAAAATATTTTTGATTGACTCTTCAGAGGCTTCATCCAAAGAGCTATCTTTTAAAAGATTTAAGAGTCTAAAAAGTTCAAAATAGTTTTTTATATCTGAACTTGGAACAAAAAAGTTTGCAAACAAGTTGTAATATATTGCTCTAGCTTTATTTATAGATTGTGTATCTTGCATTTTTTATCCTTATTTTCTATTATCAAAATAGCTTTGCATCATTATTTTTGGTTTACAATTAGCACAACAGTACAAACTTCTTACTTTTACAGGATCACTTGCAAAAATTGTTGCCATTTTAGAAGCAATTTTTTCTATTGCTTTTGTTGTTGCAAATTCAACTCCACACTCAACACATGCAAAAAGTTTATCTTGAGCTAAAACACTCTCTTTAAACCAAGTTGGTTTTAGTTCAATTATATCTTGTTTTATTGTCAAGCAATTTGTTTCAGGGCAAGATACTTCACAATATCCACATGCTGTACAAATACTTGGATTTATTCTTAGGGTATTATCACTAGCATCAGCAACTAAAGCTCCAACATTACAAGCACCTACACAAACTAGACATAAAGTACATGTATCTTGATTTACTTCAACTTTTGCATAATGAATATGTTCACCTGTTTCAACAACTCCCAAATCATCATTTCCAACAATTTTTTGAAGTCTATGAGAAAAAACTTCTCTTTTTTTGAAGCCATCTTGATTAAAGTTAAAATAAGAGTTTTCCACAAAAGATACTTCTTTTAAAGCCAAAGCTAATTCATCTTCATTCATAGCAATTAAAACAGCATCTTTTTGGTATTTTTTTTGATAAATATCATTTAATATTCTAATAGCATCTTTTGTACCTTTTGATAAAAAATCACTATAAAAAATAAGTTGAGAACCTGATATTTGAAGTAAAGTAAGCAAAGTTCCTTCATGTAAGAACTTTTCACCATCAATTGCAAATGGTAAAACATTCTCTTTAAGCTCTATATTTAAATTATTTAAAGACATTTTTGAAGGAATAATTAAAGGGTGTGTCTCTTTATAAAACTTTGATATTTCATAAAGTGACTCTTTATTTGTAGGAGTATAATCTAATGCTCCACTTGGGCAAACACTAATACATCCACCACATCCATGACAATCTACTTGAGAGAAAGTTAGAGTTTTTGTTGTATCATCTTTTGTAATTGCAACAGTTGGGCAAACTTCTTCACACTTACTACAAATTACCTCTCTTCTTCCATCATATTGACAAATAGTTTTATCATAAGTTGTAAATTTTCTATATGAAAAAGAGTTTATATTATCTTTTAATATTTTAACTACTTCATTTATGCTACTTAAGTTCGGGTCAAAAACTCCAATTCTCTCTTTTGGAGATGGTTTTGCATCAAACCAAACAATTTGAGAAACTCTTAAAGTTATATCTTTATGACTATCTTTTACAACTACTTCAAAATTTCCAATCTCTCCGCTAATAGTTTTTAAAATTGTTTCATCTATTCTAAAAAGTTCAAAGTCATCTTTTGATAATTGAGATGTGAATAAATCATACTCTTCTTGTGTTTTTGTAATTAACAAAACCTCTTTTGAAACATCTACACTATGCGAAATATCCTGAGCAAAGTCAAATCTTGTAGCATTTATCTCATACAGTTTTGAAACATTTTGAATCTTTTTTGATAAATTATCTTGTGAATTTTTAATATAAAAGTCTATCTCTGAAGCAATAAATTCAGAGTTCACATCTTTTGAGTTCGATATTAAAAAACTTTTATCTTTAATATCATCTAAACTAGTAGCTACTTGGATTTTTTCACTTAAAGGGAAATCCAACCCGTTTTTATTATAGTATATATACTCTTGCATAACCTATGCCCTTAGTTTTTAGTAAAAAATATTTTACCATATTTTATATTTAAAGAAGTTAAATAAACCTGAATTTCTATATATTAAAGAATATATTATTACAATTAAACTGAGAGTTTTAAAGACAAATAATGTAAACTTATGAATGATTAAAAAAGTTTTATTTGTTACACTTATTATTATTTTAATATTTATGATTTCTATTGAAAAAACTAAGCAACAAGATGAGATATTAATAGCTTCATCTATGCCACAAAGTTCTGGTTTGAAAGCTTGGGGAGATGCTGTTTTTACAGCTACAAATAGTTATTTTAACTATGCAAATGATAATAATTTGATAAAAGATAAAAAAATTGTTTTAAAAGTTCTTGATGATAAATATGAACCTGATTTAACCTATGAAAATATAACTAAGCTTTCAAAAGATGATATTCTAGCTTTTTACGGAATAGTTGGAACACCTACAAATAAAAGAGTTCTTCCTATTTTAGAAGATAGTGGCATGGTATATTTTTCACCATTTTCAGGTGCACAATTTTTAAGAGATAAAAATCTTAAAAATATCATAAACTTTAGACCTTCTTATAAACAAGAGTTAGAAAATCTTTTAAACTATATCGTAGATGAAAAAAAATTAGATAAAATAGCAATTTTTTATCAAAATGATGAGTATGGAGAAGAGGGATATATATCAACATTAGAAATTTTAAAAAACAAAAATATAGAACTAATATCAACAGGTACATATAAAAGAAATACACTTTCAATAAATCATGCTTTTAATGAAATAAAAAAATCAAAACCAGAAGTAATAGTAATGATTGGCGCATATAAAGCAAACTCTTTATTTATAAAAAAGGCAAAAAATGATGAAATTCTAAAAAATGTAATCTTTTGCAATATATCTTTTGGAGATGCAAACTCTATTGTAAAAGAGCTAGAAGCAACAAATACAGATACAAAAAATCTTATATTTTCTCAAATAGTACCAAACTACAACGATAAATCTTTAAAAATAGTACAAGAGTATCAAGAAATTATGAAAAAATATTCAAACGAGAGCAGTTTGGGATTTATATCATTTGAAGCATTCTTAGCTTCAAAGGTTTTGGTAAATCAAATATCAAAAATTGAAGAGTTAGGAGAGTTAAATAGAAAAAATCTATTAAATGCTCTAAAAAACCCACCAAAAAATATTTTGTATGAATTAGAGTTAGATTTTAAAAACAATCAACTTCTAAATAAAACATATCTTTTTGAGTATGAAAATGGAAATTTTAAAGAGCTTATAAGATGAAAAGAGTTTTCAACTATTTTAATAACTTAAAATTTTCATACAAAGCAAATTTTTTAATATTTATAATTGCTGGTGGAATGTTTACTATTATCATACTATCTCAATTATCAATTTTTATTTTAAAAAATGATTTTGATACACTTTTTGAAAAACGAACAAAAACTCTAATAAAACTCGAAAATATAAATGATTCATATAAAATAAATATTCAAAATACTTTAAGTGAATTTGAAAAAAACAATCTAAACTATGAACAAACTTTAGAAGTTTTAAAAATAGCAAATGAGATAATTGATAAAAATTGGAGTGAATATAAAAATAACTCATATTCTACAAAAACTGATTTTGTAATAAATTATATACAAAAACATTTTTCAAATAAAAACTACTATAAAAATGAGTTAATAAAAAATTTAAATATCCAAAATGTTGATGATAAAATGAATAAAATATTGCACTATTTAAATAATATAAAAGAGAAAAACGATAAAGAGTACTTTACAAATTTAAATTTTGAAATAGATGCTATTTTGATATATTTAGGGAGTTTAGTAAATTATGATTTAAATTTAGCAATAAATGAAAAGAGAGATACAGATAATATCTTTCATCTTATAACAATTTTTTCTTTTATCTCTATTTTTTTAGTTGTTTTATTTACAATAATTTTATCTTTATTTATAACTGTACATTTTAGAAGAATACATGATTTACAAGAAAAAATTGTAGAAGATAAAACCAAAGAGTTAAAAGAGTTAAATGCAAATTTAGAATTAAAAATATCTCAAGAGGTTTCAAAAAATAGGAAAAAAGATATTATTATGTTTCAGCAAGCAAGATTTGCAAGCTTAGGAGAGATGTTAAATAATATAGCACATCAATGGAGACAACCTTTAGGTTCTATATCTATGATTATCCAAAGTTTTCAAACAAAAATGAGACTAAATAAGCTTTCACTAGATTTTGTAGAACAAAAAGTTGCAGATGCACTACTTTTAGCACAAAATATGTCAAATACACTTGATGATTTTAAAAATTTTTTCAGTCCAAACAGATCAAAAAATAGCTTTTTTATAAAAGATTGTGTAGAAAATTCAATAGAATTATCAAAATATTTTTTAAATAAAGAGAATATAAAAGTAGATTTAATTGTGAAAAAAAATGTAAAAATATATAGCTTTGAAAATGAGTTATCTCATGTTTTTTTAAATATAATATCAAATTCAAAAGATGCTTTAATAAACAATATATCTAAAGATAATAGAGTAATAAGAGTTATTGTAAATAGTAAAAAAGATTTTGTTTTTGTAAATATTAGTGATAATGGTGGTGGAATTCCCCCACTTATTATGCCAAAAATATTTGAACCATATTACACAACAAAATATAAAAGTGCAGGAACTGGAATTGGACTTTATATGTCAAAGCAGATTATTGAAAAACATATAAAAGGGCAAATTTCTTGTAAAAATATAGAAATTATTATAAATAATCAAAAATATGATGGAACATCATTTTTGGTAAAAATACCAATAAATAAAGAGATTATTGAAGAAAAAAAGGAAAAAGATGAATAAAAATCTAGATATTTTAAAGAATATTAATATTTTATATTTGGAAGATGATGAGAACCTTTTAAAACATACTAGTGATATTTTAGAAGATTTTGTAGCAAATATTTATGGTGTAAAAAACACTATTGATGCTATGAAAATTTTACTTGAAAAAAAAGTAGATGTAATTATTAGTGATATACAACTAGAAAATGAAAATGGTATAAACTTTTTAAAATATATTAAAAGTAAAGATATACTTATACCTGCAATTTTAACTACCGCACATACTGATACAAACTATTTAATAGAATCAATTAAGCTAAAGGTTGAAAATTATCTTTTAAAACCAATAAATATTGATGAACTTCTAAATAGTTTATATGATGTCATTTTGCCAAAAATCCAAGAAAAAGAGATAAAAAAGAATAGTAATATCATAAAAACAATTGGAGCAATTACAGATAGCAAACAGGTTGAAATTATAAAATATATTTTTAATAATCTTGATGAAAATAATAACTTTTTTGGCTCTTACAGTGAAATTATGGAACAATTTTCTATTTCAAAACCAACATTGATTAAACTATTTAAAGATTTAGCAGATAAAAATATTTTAATAAAAATTTCCCACAAAACTTACCAATTTGATGAAAAGAGTTTAAATGATTAAAAAAATTAAAAATATATACAAAATATTTGGTCCTGGTATTTTAATGGCAACAGCTGCTATTGGAGGTTCACATTTGGTCTCTTCAACTCAAGCTGGAGCACTGTTTGGTTGGAGTTTAGCTATATTTATACTTTTAATAAATTTTTTCAAATATCCATTTTTTTTAGCAAATGTACAATATACAATGGCTACAAAAAAGAGCTTAATTGAGGGATATGCCTCTTTAGGAAATAGTTGGTTGTGGCTTTTTACAATTTTAGCTGTAATTGCTGCTGTTGTAAATACTGCTGCTGTTTCAATGTTTGCAGCAAGTCTGTTGGGATATTTTATTCCTATACAACTGACTATTAATATTCTTAGTTTTATTATAATTTTTGCTTGTATATTAATTTTAATTGCTGGTAAATATAATCTTTTAAATAATGTTTCAAAGATAATTATGATAACTCTTAGTATTGCAACAGTAGTTGCTGTTGTGATGGCTGTAACAAAAGATGTTAATTCAGCTTTAGCTGATGATTTTATATCTCCATCTGCTTGGACAATTGCTAGTTTAGGATTTATTGTTATTTTAACAGGTTGGATGCCAGCACCTATTGAAATATCAAGCATTGGTTCTATTTGGCTAAAAAATCAAATAAAACAGACAAATATAAACGCAAAAAATGCTTTGCTTGATTTTAATGTAGGATTTATAGTAACTGCTATTTTAGCTCTATTTTTTCTAGCTCTTGGAGCTTTAGTTTTACATGGAAGTGCTTATGAATTTAAGGATGGAATAGCATTTTCTCATCAACTTGTAACTATGTATTCAACTGTTATTGGTGATTGGTCAAGACTTCTAATAGCTTTTATAGCATTTGCTTGTATGTTTGGAACTTCTATTACAGTTATTGATGGTTATGGAAGAGCCGTTGCAGAAGCTTTTTCATTAATTAGAAAAAACAGATCTGCATCAAATAGAAGTGTTGCTATTTGGACAATTTTTATATCTATTATTGGATTTTTAATTATAATTTATTTTGCAAGCTCTATGAGAACTATGCTTGATTTTGCAATGATATTATCATTTACAACAACACCAATATTTGCATTTTTAAACTATAAACTTGTAAGAAGTACAAAACTTCCAAAAGAGCTTCAAAATGGGATGTTTTTAAATATTTTGTCTATTTGTGGATTAATATTTCTTTTTGGATTTTTAATTTTATTTATTATTTATAGATGGTTTCCATTTTTAATTGGTTTGTAAAATTTATCTATTTTTTTAATCTTCATTCGATTTTGTAGATATTTCTACACCTTCGTATGAGGTTGTTTTAATTGCTTTTAAAATATCTTCTATTTTTACTTTTTCATTATAAACAACTGTTACCTCTTTGGTATTAAGTCTAGCACTAACCTTATCAACTCCATCAAGTTTTGAAATAGCTTGTTTAACAGCTGTAGTACACAAAGGGCAATGCATCCCTTCAACTTTAAAAACTGATATTTGTGAAGATATAGCAAAGCTAAAAAATATAAAAAATAGAACTAAAATTCTCATATCTACTCCATAAAAAGTGGTAAAATTTCAGGATAAAATAGTAATCCCAATATCAAAATAAAAAATATAATAAAAAAAACATAGTTTTTATATATCTCTTTTTTACTACATTTACAAGCTATATTTTTTCTAAAATTGTAAATTCCAATAATAAAAAAGATAGTGCTTAAAATTGCCAAAGGAACTCTAGTATATTCTAAAGTTGTAAAAAAACTCAAAACTCCACTTGATACTCCAAAAAAGAGAAATAATAGTGCTGGCAAACAACAAAGCGTCGATAAAAGTGCAGTAAAAACTGCACCAATTATCACTAAACTATTTTGTTTCATAAAATCTCTTGAGAAGTATAGCTATATACAAAAGTTTTTGGTTTATAGTAATCTTTTGCATCTTCTCCAACTTCAGCATAAGGGTAACCCAACATATTTAAAGGGTATTGTGTAGGTTTTGGCTCTAAAATAAAATCTCTAGCACTATTAAATCCTACCCAATTCATCTCCCAAGAACCAAAGAAATAATCTTTTACCTCTTTTAGTTTTTTGCTATCATTTGGTAATTTTTCAGCTAATTTTACTTTTGCAACATCAGCAGGATCACAAGGAACCCAACCAAGTCCATCTATATAAAACTCTGCTCTACAATGTTGAGCTCCCGTAATATCAGCAAATCCTTTTTCATCAGCTTTTCCACAAGCATTTGAAATTTTTGATTGCCCTACTCTAATTCCAAAAGTCTCACGTGCTGGAATTTTTGCATTTCTTAGTAAACATACAAATACAGAGCTTATATCTGTACATTTTCCACCATAAATTTTCTCTTCAATTGATTTTTGTGCATCACCAATTCCACAACCAATTACACTTTCGTCTCTATACATAGTTGAAACTGTCCAGTCATAAATTGCTTGTGCTTTTTGAAGTGGTGTTTTAGAATCTTTTGTAATATCATTTACATATGCTGTTAAACCTTTTGTTATAGGAATATGTTTTGTTCCTTCTAAAAATTCCAATACTTCACTAGGGTAATTTGTATTTGATGTAGCTTTTGAGAAATCAGTTGTTCTTTCTTGCATAACAACTCCAAAATTAACATCTAAAATTGGCTTAATATTTGCATCATTCCACTTTACATATAAAACTCTTGTATTATATGGATTTTTTACAATTTTTGCCTCACTAAAATTTCCATCATATTTAAATGATACAACTTTTTGATAATCTTCATCTTTTGGAAGTGGTATCCAAAGTTGTGTTATCTCTTTACTTTGTTCAAAGTTATAACTATTTTTTACTTCAAATTTTCTTGGTTTTTTTGTAATTCCAAATGGATTTTTTTCTTCATTTGCAAGTGTAAAACTTGGAGTTAAAACTGAAACTGCTGAAAAAGTTGCAGCTGTTTTTAAAAATGTTCTTCTTTTCATAATATGATTCTTTTATTTTATATGTTCTTTAGAGAGATAAAATAGAGATAAACCCTATTTATTTCAAAGCATAACCTATGCTCTGCGAACTAATTAGAATTTTATGATAGTAAATTATTAATAAACCAAACCTTAAATAGTAAAATATTTTTTACTTTAGTTTAACTAAAAATTTAAATTTGCTTAAGTATAATAATTCAATTTTTTAAGAAAGATATAAAAATGAATAACGAACATAAGCTGACAAAATTTGTTCAAGCTGCTGGTTGTGCTGCAAAGATGGGTCCGGGGGATCTAAAACAAGCTCTTTGTAGTTTAAACCAAAAAAATGAACAAATTTTAGTAGGATTTGATACAAGTGATGATGCTGGAATTTTTCAAATAGATGAAAATTTAGCTCTTGTACAAACTGTTGATTTTATAACACCTGTAGTTGATGATCCATATATTTATGGGCAAATTGCTGCAGCAAACTCTTTAAGTGATATTTTTGCAATGGGTGGAGAGGTTAAAACGGCTTTAAATATAGTTGGATTTGATAGTACAAATGTATCAAAAGAGGCTTTAGGAGAAATTTTAAGAGGTGGTCTTGAAAAAATAAAAGAGTGTGGAGGTTCACTATTAGGTGGACACACTATTCAAACACCAGAGATGTATTATGGATTGAGCGTAACAGGAATAATTCATCCAAAAGATGTAAAAAGAAACAATAGTGCAAAAGTTGGTGATGTAATAGTGCTTACAAAACCTATTGGTATGGGTATTTTAACAACAGCTATAAAAAGAGATTTAATAGATTTAAATCTAACACAACATTGTGCTAAAATTATGGCTAGTTTAAACTATATACCTTCAAAAATCATGAAAAAATATAGAGTTAGTTCTTGTACAGATATTACAGGATTTGGACTTTTAGGTCATGCTTTTGAGTGTGTTAGTGAAAATATTAGTTTTTCTATATCTTCAAATGAAGTACCTTTTATAAAAGAAGCTTTTGAACTATGTAAAAATGGAGTTTTACCAGGTGGTTCAAAAAGAAACTTAAAATTTATGGAAGATAAAACTTATTTTTCAAAAGATATTGACCCAACTTTAAAAGCAATTTTATGTGATGCCCAAACTTCTGGTGGACTTTTAGTAGCTATAAATAAAGATGATGCAAAAGAGTTTATAAAAGAACTAGAAGATTTTAGTTTTGGATACGCAAAAATTATTGGAGAAGTTATAGAAAAAGGTAAAAAACCTATAATTGTAGATTAAAAATAGAAAATTTTAATATATTTTTGTAAATTTTTAGTCTGATTAATTTTACATTAATCTTTTCTGTATATAATTTCAATATAAGTTAAGTGGATAACTTAATTTATACGAGTATTTTTTAAGATAAGTTTCTTAAATAGATAATTTTTTTATGTTTCCTTGTGTAGAAAGGTCGCTTCCCCTAGGCGACCTTTTTTTTTGCTTATTTTTTCATTTATACCATTTCAATATAGCTTAAACCTTTTATGATAGTATTTTAAAATGATTTCATTCTATACAATAATATACCCAAGCTTTTAAATATGCCACTATCAAATCTAAATCAAGAACAAAAAGAAGCCATACTTTGCAAAAGCGGTTACAATCTTATAATTGCAAGTGCAGGAACTGGTAAAACTTCAACAATTGTTGGAAGAATTTCTCATTTACTCAATAATGGAGTAAAACCAAATGAAATTTTACTTTTAACATTTACAAATAAAGCTGCTTCTGAGATGGTTTCAAGAGTTTCTAATATATTCTCAA
>OBID01000159.1_pt1 | contig 29930 bp, 20 predicted proteins | sample 1519781 | NCBI WGS metagenome assembly OBID01 (sample SAMEA3991478, study PRJEB22521) | metagenome | biome: anthropogenic terrestrial biome; feature: sewage plant; material: sludge | place: Sweden | collected 2012-09-26 | reverse complement strand
GAAAATAAGAACTATTTCCGCTCACGGTTGAGCGTAGCGCATGAATTGGGGCATCGGCGCGAGTCCTACCACAGATGGATGTCCTGGAGTTTATTATTGCCTGCATTGTATTTGCATTTTTTTATCGAGCATAATAAGGGACATCACAGATATATTGCCACCCCGCAAGATCCGGCTACAGCCCGGCGGGGTGAACCGATCTACAGTTTTTGGGTTAGATCAGTTACAGACTCCTACCGGCATGCCTGGCAATTAGAGAAAGAAAGATTGCGATCAATAAATCGACCTGTCTACAGCAGGCACAATTTGATGATCTGGTTTCTGCTGGTCAGTTTGGTTTATCTGGCTGGCATCTTTGTTTTATTTTCATTTTATGCAATGATCATGGCGATGGTGATTGCTATCGTTGGTTTTCTATTTCTGGAAAGTGTCAACTATATAGAACATTATGGTTTAATGCGTACGGTGGACGAAAAAGGTAGTCCGGGACCGATCCATGACGGACTTTCCTGGGATGCAGATCAGCCTTTAGGCAGAATATTTCTGTACGAACTTACCCGGCATGCAGATCATCATACCAATGCTACTACTCCTTATCAGAGATTGAGCTTTAAGGCTGACAGTCCTAAACTAGCGCATGGTTATCCTGCTTCTATTTTATTGTCGTTAATTCCACCATGGTGGTTTAATACGATGGATAAACGATTGCCCACACAACCATAGGCCTTGTCACCGCTTCAGCCACCATCCCAGCCAGGCACCTACCAATCCCCAGGATACGATACTATCTATCAAGTCACCCATGGTATGCGTCTGGAACCAGATCGAGTTGGTATAGACAGTGGTCAGATAACCGATCATTCCAACCGCAAGGCTGGACAATAGAATCGACTGAAAATTCGTATTGTTCATTTTCAGGAGCAACCATGCCAATAACAAGACTGCTATGATGTCGACGAATAGACCTCGCCCCATATTGGCACCCATGCTGGCATTATAGGCTTTGTGATAATAAACCTGTGCCCAGGGTTTACCGACATATGCTTCCATAGGATTTTCATGTTCTTGCCCGGGAGGTGTATTAGGCATATAATAAAAGCCTTCCTCCAGGTTTTCATTAAGGGCTTTAAGTACTTCGTCCTGCTTTGGCGTATAGGCCTGCATGGAGCTGTGGATATTGAGTACAGACCAGGACAAAAACTGCCACAGAAATAAGATGATGCCGCCTACGAGTGCGCCGATTCCTAACTTTTTCATAATAGAGGTTTACAATTTTTAAAAAATAGTATTAAGCATTCTAAATTTAAAAAAAAAGGAGGATGTTAGACAAATTCAAAAAGGGTAATGGGTATATCTTTATCAGTTTACACCCTTTTTAGCCATTTTGACAAAGAAAGTCGCTTTCTGCTTTGACATAGGATGATGATACTTTGGGATAAAATCGTTGTAGTTAGCTTCGCTAAATGCAGCAAGCAACAATTATTTGCAATATGAAATAAATGAATGCGGGTATTCACACTTATATTTAATCCATAATCATTCGATATGTCATCCAGAAGATATTTTTTAAATCAATCAGGTGCTTTGATCCTTGGTGCTGGTGTTTTGCCGTCAGTAACTCCATTTTTAGAAACCAAAAAAGGCATGGCCTCTGCAACGCCTGAGAGCCAGGGTGTATCCAGTGAAGCAATCCTGCATTATTTACAAGCTGCCAACGCAAGTGATCTGGAGCATCACTCATTTATGTTGATGCGGCATGGCAAAGTCATCTCAGAAGCTTATTGGAATCCATTTACCCCAGATCATATTCACACTTTATATTCATTGAGTAAAAGCTTTACAAGTACAGCCATCGGCATGGCGGTGCAGGAAGGCAGATTTAAACTAACTGATAAGGTCATCTCGTTTTTTCCGGAGCACTTGCCTGTGTCGGTATCAGACTATCAGGCCAGGCTGGAGATCAGGCATCTGCTCAATATGGCCTCAGGACATACTTCGGACACCATGGGACCGATGCGTGCAGCAGAAGGAGTGTCCTGGGTAAAGACTTTTTTTGACAGACCATTGGAAAAAGAGCCGGGTACGCATTTTTTGTACAATACAGGAGCCAGCTATATGTGCAGTGCTATCCTGACAAAAGTGACGGGGCAAAAAATGTTTGATTATCTCACTCCCCGTCTTTTCAAACCACTCGGTATCACCCAGGCTGATTGGGAGGAAAGTCCTGAAGGAGTCAATGTCGCCGGCTATGGCCTGAGGGTGACTACCCGGGATATCATCAAGTTTGGTCAGTTATATTTAAACAAAGGACTATGGCAAGGAAAACAATTGATCAATACAGCTTATGTAGATGAAGCGACTACTTCACATATAACTTCCAATCCGGGTGATGGTGATTGGTCCCAGGGCTATGGGTACCAGTTTTGGCGATGCAAGCCGGGTTTTTACCGGGGAGATGGAGCCTTTGGTCAGTTTTGTATCGTCATGCCCCAGTATGATGCCGTCATCGCTGTCAATTCTGAAAGCACAGATATGCAGAAACAAATGACTTTACTTTGGGATCATATATTGCCGGGCATCAAAGATGGCCCTCTGAAAAAGGACAAATCGGTGCAAGAAAAGGTACTGCAATTCAGTAATAATCTGACTCTGAATGCGAAACTAGGTGAATCGACTTCTCCATTGGTCAAAGAATTAAACAACCAGACATATCAATTGAAGGAAAATCCCTGGGGATGGCATTCGATTCAAATCAACACTAGTGATCAAGGCGGTGAGATCATTTTGAACAAATCAGCCTCTGCGGGTGCTAAAATAGCTATTCCCTTCGGCTGGAATGCCTGGATATCCAATAGTCAACGAATATTGAACCCTTTCTCCGGGGATTACCGTAGCCTGGTGCCTTCCATGGTAGCAGCTACTGCCGGTACTGAAGGCAACGATGTGTTGAAGATTAGATTAAAATACACAGAGGGCATCCATGGTGATCTATTGACCTTAAATCGTCTAAGTAATACTGGAATTGAACTGACACTTTTGAATAGCCTTGCTGAAAAAAATCCAAATACAAAAGAAACCAGAAATAAATTGACAGGAATAATCTGATGCATTTTTTCGGATGTTGGCCTGTTGATATTTATAAAAATCAAATACAATAACATGAAAATTAATATTTTTTCAATACTACTCCTTACATTCCTTATCGCATTGTCTTGCAAAAATGAGAAGGCACCTGCCACGACAGATCCAGCCCCTGCAAATTCGGAGTGGGTCGAGCTCATCAGTGGCAAAGACATGACCGGCTGGAAATCCTCAACAGAAAATGTAGGCACCTGGACAGTGGTTGATGGAATGCTACAAGCAGTAGGAAAACGCAATCACTTATTTTATGTTGGAGATCAATTAAAGGATAGTTTTAAAAATTTCGAGTTGATTGCCACGGTCAAGACTTTTCCATTGGCCAACTCTGGTATTTATTTTCACACTCATTACCAGGAGACAGGCTGGCCTTCAACAGGTATGGAGATCCAGGTCAACAATAGCCATATTGGCGAAGGTGATTACGTAGAGCTTAAAAAAGCGGGTAGCTTATACGGTATTCGAAATGTGTACAAATCTTTTGTTGAGGATAATGAATGGTACGAGACCCGTGCTTTGGTAGAAGGCAAACACGTACAGATCTGGCTCAATGGCCTAAAAACAGTAGACTACACCGAGCCGGATGATTTTAATGGAAAAAAATTGAGCAGCGGTACTTTTTGTCTTCAAGGACATGATTCACTGAGTAAGATGCAGTACAAAAGTTTTAAAGTCAGACGATTGCCCGATGATGCAGTTTCCAATACTATAGCCGCAGCATTTGGACCCTGGCAAGATAGTATGGCAGTGCTGCAAAGCCGCCAGTTTGCCTTCATCGATCTCAATCCGCATACCGATTTGAGTACAGATGCGCTGGTAGTCTATTGTTATCAATCCGGTATCAATGTTTCTATCGTCAGGGACCCTGCTCAAGCTGCTGAACTAAATAATATAGGAGCTCAACCTGTGTTCAAAGGGATACGTGTAAATGCACTCACTATTGATACCCATCAACCGGGCAGTGAAGATTACACCGTGGCTGAAAGCAAGGACCTCAAGGAGGCAAGGGCTTTGTTGTCTTCCGGCAAAATCAATATCTGGTCACATCATGGAGAAGCCCTCACGACTAAAAATGCCTCAGCCCTGATAGATCTGGCCAAAAAGAATAGCGTAGCTATAGAGATAGACAATGAAGCCAGGACTCCATCTGCCGAAGTGCTCAAGCTCGCCAAAGCCAAAGGGTGCAAATTCACTTTTGCCAATCTGGTTCCTGCTTCTAAAATGGATGCCTCTATGTATGTGATCGAAGTACTGAAAGCAGCTGGCATGACTTATAAAGATCTATATGTTCCTAAAGGAGTTATGTAGATATCCAGGTTAAGCAGGCAACTTTCTGATCCTCATCAGCTCAGGGTCATGAAAACACGTTTAAACTTGAAGTTTGATAAAGTGTAGACTTGTACTCATGCATTATGTAAAAACCTACGCTGCTTTATGGCTTTATCCCACCGTATTGATATGGATAATGGTCATGTCTAATTGTAAGGAAAAGGACCTTGGTGCTAAACTTGTATCTCAGGATATCCTAAAAGTGGAAGGTAAAGTGCCTGGCTCCGGTTTGCAATCTGTTCTGTACACACCCCCATTTGAGAAATTGGTGACTGTGGCAGCATATTTTTGTTTCATCGACAGTATCGTACACCAGTATGATACAGCGATGGATCACCTATTGACTGAGCATATATTGGTCCAGGCCAATCCATGGATAATAGACTCTCTCGCCGCCACAGATTATTATACTATGAGATCTCGTGGTGTCCTCGTTAAAGACCAAAGAACGCTGACCATATTTAAAAAAGGGGACAGTCTCCTGATCCCTAACCGGGAGCAAATAGCTCAAATTCAAAGAAAGTTGGATTCTACCTGGATCGATGTCAATGTGCCGGAGTTTAAGCTCAGGATATACGAGGGAAATGTTCTAAAATATACCTTTCCTGTACGAGTCGGTCAAAACAGAATCCGTTACCTGGCTTTGGTAGGCAGAGCAGTAAGCTTACAGACTGATCTCGGTTCAGGCCATATCTACCGCATAGAACGTGAGCCATATTTTATCAATCCGGTGGATGGAAAACATTTTACTCAAACTAAAAGGGATGACGGCATTGTCACCGAAATGCCACTTATACCTTGGTTAGAAACTGAAATCAATGGCGTACGCAACGGAGATATGATACATCCGACGACCAATCCGACCACGCTCAGCAAACCCTGGTCCAATGGCTGCATAGGTACCTCAGAAGCTGATGCCTGGCGCATATATTATCACGCACCTGTTGGCACCAGGGTAAATATCCGATATGACTTGAAGGTTTTGGGCGAGGGCGGGGACTCTATCAGGTTGGAGGATATTTATCGGAGATATTGAATCGATGTCTTTTTTTCAAGTGTGCCAGATTCTATTTTGACCCGCAGACCATACTTGCTTCAGAGGACAGGGTAATGGAATCCGGAAGAATGTTTTTAATCATATGCTTTCAATTAACTTTACGTTTTTTCATAAAACTAAGCTGTTGTTTTTTATTGATCATGATTATCTATTCCTGTCAGATAAATAATCACGAGAATAAGACCACTGATACTAGCACGCATGAAGAACACGGAGGGTATTACCATGGCCATTTATAGCGGGTATCTCGCTGCCTGGGCGATTGCAGGATCATTAAATCGCCCTTCCAGGAAATTATTTTATCAGGATACCTACGTTCAAAACTTAAAGACGAGACTTACTTTGTTTTACCTTCTAACTTATCCCGACAAAGACATACCTGTGCATTTGAGATCAGCCATTCGGGAGAGTATTATCAATCAAAGCGAAAATGAAATCTATCTCACTTTTAGCCAACCTACACTGACGAGTAGAGCAGTTGGATTTAACAGAATCTTGCATGAGCATGGACTTAATATGCAACAGGTAATCAGAAATATTGCGTTGCCTCAAGAATTGATGTGAAAAAGCGGTGATCATCTAATAGGACCCTTTTAAGTAAACAATTCCTCTTCTGGGATATGGTAGTTTTATTATGCTCTCTTTATTTTAACAATGCAGGCAATATAAATTCAGTCATCATCCGATCTACCTGCGGGTGTGCATAAGGAGCTCCATAGGCCGTGGCAGTGACTACTATGACCAAAGGCTGATCTTTAAACACATATATTTTATTGCCTCCATTGCCCGTACAATAGAAAGTCTCATAAGTTTTATCTTTAATTTTAAATTTTTTATTCCAAAACAAATAGCCGTAGTATTCGTCTTCTCTTCCTGGAATCATTCTGTGCTTTGAAAATGTGTGATCGATCCATGATCGGGGAATGATTTGTTCACCATGCCAATTACCCTTGTTTTTATATAGCTGTCCATATTTTGCAAAGTCAAGCGCTCTCAATTGTATGCCACCGGCGGTATTGACTACATGCTGAGGAGTATACTGCCATTGGTAGTCGGTGATGTTTAAGGGTTTGAACAGCTTTTGGTTAGCATATGCTTCAAGACCACCAGGTACTGACTTGTGTAGAATATCTCCCAAGACCACCACTCCTGCAGTAAAATAATGCCATTCGTCTTTGGGCCTGGTGAGATTGACCGGCAGGTCCAGGGTAAATTTTACCCAGTCATTTGTAGGATACATATTCTCCTCATTACCTGGAGAATCATAGTCGTCGTCATTTCCATCCAAAACAGCACTCATCGTCAATAGATCTTCAATGGATAATGCTTCCTTTTCCGAAGAGTAGTTTGCAAATGATTTAAAAGGATAAAATTCCTTGAGCGATTGATGCACACTTTTTAGATACCCTTCGTTTAGAGCTATCCCGGTCATCGTAGATGCAAAGGATTTGCCCACAGATCTCGGATCATGAAGGGTATTCCTGTTTTCCCCATTAAAATATTCTTCGAACAAAAGCTTGCCATCTTTGATGACGACCACGCTGCTGATATGCCTAAATACTGATTCATTGACATTACCCATCATTTCTTTCATTAGAGATTGGTTAAAGTCATCCTGTGAGATATCAAATCCATCATATGGTTTTAAAGGAGTCAAGTGAATATTTGAAATGTCGATCTCAGGTTTTAGTTTGACTTGGATATCCAGTTCGCCAGCTGCCATCAGTTCGCCTACTTTCACTCCTGATCCAATATTGATATAGGGTCTGACCTCTAGTCTCAATCTATGAGGCCCTTCAGTCATCGCACTGTCTCCTCCAAAATGCATAAATCTTCCCCAAAATGATTGACTCCACCATCCACCTTCATGTTGATTGTCGATGAGCGGTTTGGTAATAATAGTAGCGGTATCTTTAATTTTTGGATATGGAGCACCGGGATGAAGATTGCTTTCATAGATTTTTTTACCATCCACCATCATTTTAAATTGAAAATTTCCATTCTTTGTTAGTTCTTCTGTTTTTGAGTCAGGTGATAGTACATGCAGATAATTGGTCAAAGAATTCCCTAAAAACACAGTGATAAACAAATCGCTTTTATTAGTCAATACATAAGATTGCATAAAATCAGTTTCTTTGAGCTCTTGCGGAGGGTACGATCGGTCAGTGAATGCTATTTTACCAATATTGGCCTGATGTATGGGTAAGGTAATGCCCTCTGTCTTTACGAAGTCTTCAGGCACTATGATGTTGTCATGACCACCGGCTTGAAAACAATTCGCAAAGCTCATTAACAAAAAAACAATACAATACTTCATAGCTTGAGTAATTATTAATTGCAAAAATATCCTAAAGGCTATTGTGAAAATAGAATGAGATTAACACTAGTTTAAAACAAGTAAGCTTAACTCAATAATATCCTGCGATAGGCAAGCGGATTGAAGCCAACAAGCTCCTTAAAATTTCTTGTAAAATGACTTTGGTCTGCAAAGCCACATTCAAACGCGATTTCAGTCAGAGAGTATTTTTTGATGGGCAGCAGGGAAATTGCTTTTTCAATCCTTACCTTCCGGATATATTCACCGAGGGTGCAGTTAAAGTATTTTGGAAAACACCTGGACAAGTGGACAGGGTGGATATCTAAGGTTTGAACAAGGCTATGAAGGGATAGATTCCGATTGGATTCCTCCTGAAGTATAGCCCTGAGCTTTTCAACCCACAAAGGTTTTTTGCTGGTGATATTTTTTTGCTGATGATTTAGTTCGGACAGACCCTGTAACAACAGGCATTCAATAGATAATATAGAAGCCACATCCAACTGTTTGCTTTCACCAAATATCTTATACAGTAATAGTTTGATTTCCGGGCTGGAAATATTAAAACTGCCTTCTAAGTGATGGTCTCTTAAATCATATTTTTCAAACCATTGTTTTTCAATTTCAATATGAAAACCTCTTGTATACCCCTCTGGCTTAATATTATAATGCGGCTCTTGCCAATGGTGAAACAACAGGCTGCTGGGTGTGCAGGTATAAATTTCTTTTTTATTGCCTTCTAATACCTGACCTTGGAGTATAAAGGTGAAATATGCATTCTCATGATAGTGCCACTCCACTTTGGCTTGCGTGTATTCTGTATCTGTCAGGGTGATACCGTCTAATGTATGGATTTTATTAGTTTGCCCATGAAATTGTCCTGTAGTTAATACTTTCATTCAATTGGGGCATGTTCAATAAGAATAACTTCTGGATGGGTGAATTTAAAAATGGAGAATATAATATGTAACGGACTACACTTTCACCCTTTTGGCGATCATCTGATCTACGCCGGAAGTAAATTCCTGTACGGTAGGCACATAACCAGTCTTCCCTAATGCCCTGATGCTAAATTGGCCGGTGCCTTTCTCTTTATCAAGGTCAAATACCCATATAGTAGGATAGCCACTGACATTAAACGCCTGTTGTAAAGATTGATTTTGTGCACGGATCGCGTCAGGGATTTTTATGCCCCTGGGAAAATCCAATTCCAGCAAAACCACATTTTTATCAGCCCATTTTTTAAAGTCAGGTTGTAAAAATACAGCGGCTGATAGCCTTTTACACCAACCACACCAATCACTTCCTGTAAAATTGGCCATGATAGGTTTGCCGGTTTTCTTAGATAGGGCAAATGCTTCATCAATGGACACCAGCCAGCCTTCATGAGTAGCTTTATAAGGCGTATTTTGAGTAAATGCAGTCAAAGTCAATCCAAGGGCTACAATCAGCAGAAAAGGCTTTTTGGAAATGGCAGTAATATTCATGATCACTAAATTAGACAAAAATGAGGTACAAAAGTACGATTTTTTCTATTGCAATGCCAGGCTTTGATGATCGGGGATCTGCTCGATGATGCCATATTATTTTCTCATATGATATTTACAGCTTTGACGGGGAGTAATCATATTATTTACTGTGAGTGAACTTTTTATTCTCCTGTCACTCCAGCCAAGCAGATGGTCCCAAAAAGCCGGAATTTTTCTATTTTTCCATAGCCATAAAATCCACTACCAGATTAGCCATCGCTTTTAGGCCTGTGATGAATCCACTGTCATCGATATAAAAATCCGGAGTATGATGTGGAGCCGAGGATTTTGGATCCTTGCCTTTGGGTAGACCACCAATATAAAAATACAGGCCAGGTACCTTGTTGGCAAAAAACGAAAAATCTTCAGCTCCGGTTTCTGCAGGTACCAGGATGACATTGGACTCACCAGCGGATTTTTGCAAGGAAGGCAACATTTGCGCAGTCAGTGCAATATGATTGAAAGTGACCGGATAATGCGTTGAATAAGGTAGTTCTACGACGGCTTCAGCCCCATTGGCTTCTGCCGTTTTAGTCGCTATCTGTCGAATGCGATCAAAAATCAATGTTTCATCCCCCTCACTTAAAGTCCGTACTGTGCCCAGCATCTCCACTTGCTCAGGTATAATGTTAGAACGGTTCCCACCATTGATCGCTCCGATAGTCACGACCGCAGCATTTTCAGTAATATTGACATTGCGACTCACGATGGATTGCAGACTGGTGATGATCTGCGCCGAGGTCAGCACCGGATCTACGGATGACCATGGTTCAGCACCATGAGAAGATTTACCTTTTACCGTAATTTTGAGATCTCCTACTCCAGCGAACATACCTCCGGGCCGATAGGTGATCTTACCTGCTTCCGATTGGGCATTGATGTGTAATCCAAATATCACATCGACTTTTGGATGGTCGAGTACGCCTTCTTTCACCATGAGTTCAGCTCCACCTTCTTCGCCTTTGGGCGCACCTTCTTCTGCAGGTTGAAAAATAAATTTGACCGTGCCTTTTAATTCAGGCTGGATTCCTTTTAGTATTTCTGCGACGCCCATGAGAATGGCTACATGAGCATCATGACCGCAGGCATGCATCACTCCCGTCTCTACTCCATTATATACCGTTTTGACTTTTGAAGCAAAGGGCACCGAAGTCCGTTCGGATACCGGCAATCCATCCATGTCTGCTCTGAGTGCCACCACTGGACCTGGGTGCCCTCCTTTGAGTAATCCTACTACACCGGTTTTTCCCACATTTCTGGTCACCTCCATGCCCAGTGATTCAAGATGCCTGGCGATCAGACCTGCCGTGCGGAATTCTCGATTGCCCAACTCTGGATGTTCATGAATATCATGTCGCCAAAGGATCACTTTCTGCTCTATTTTTTCTGCGGCTGATTGTATTTGTAGTCGGAGATGGTCTGATTGTGCATGTACATAACAAAGATTAAAAACAAAGCTTATCAGAACCGGTATGATTGTTTTTCGCATGAGTATTTTGTTTATGATTTGGCTAATTTCTTTTGGCAAGTTTTTCGATGGTCAGACCTTGAACAATGATGCTGAATAATACACAAAAATAAGTTGCGATGAGCAGCATATTTTTGGTTTCGCTGGAAGGTAAGGACAATACCAGGGCTATAGAAAGACCTCCTCGCAGACCTCCCCAACTTATAATCTTGACCTCCTTGTCAGTCAGTTTTAACAGATTGGGAATGATCAGATGGGGCAAATACACGACTACAATCCTGGAACATAATACAATCAGAACCGAAAGGAGTCCGACAAAAAAGTATTTCGTTTTAAAATCAATTTCTATGAGGACTAAAGCGATAAGAATAAACAGGATAGCATTCAGCACGACATCGACCAATTCCCAAAATTTTTGAACATACTCCAGCGTAGTATTGCTCATCGATACTTCAGTTTTAAAATTGCCTACCATCAAACCCATGACCACCATGGCCAGAGCGCCTGAGATATGGAGATAATTGCAAAAAGAATAACCAGCCATGACAAATGCCAGGGTCAGTAAAATTTCAGTTTCATAATGATCAATCCAGGATAAGAGTACATGCAAAGCATAGCCCAAAACAAAACCCATGATAATACCGCCGATGGCCTCCTGAATGAATAATATCCCAAAATGAGACAGACTAAACGAACCGGTATTGAGTGTATCCAATATAGCTATAAAAAGGACTACACCTACTCCATCGTTGAACAGGCTTTCCCCTACGATGGTATACTCCGTCTTTTTAGGCACGTTTGCTTTTTTTAGTATCCCCAATACTGCGATCGGGTCGGTTGGCGAGATCAGGGCACCAAATATTAGACAATGTATAAAATCGATGTTTAAATCAAATAGCTGCGTCAGTCCGTAGAACAAACCTGCAATGATCATCGTAGAGACCAGGACTCCGCCTATGGCGAAAGTGGCTATAGGCTTGATTTGTTGTCTGAGGTTATTCCAGTTGGTGTGTAGCGCACCTGCAAAAAGTAAAAAGCCCAGCAAGACATCCAGGATGATTTCGTCGATCTTCGCACGTTCGATATAGGTTTTGATTTGCTCGGCAGGAATGTCCAGCCAGTACTTAGAGGTGATGACCAGCAAGGAAAGAATAGTTGAGAGAAAAAACAACCCGATTACAAACGGGAGCTTCATAAACCGCTGGTTGATAAATGCGAATCCTGCTGATAAACAAATGATAAAGGTCAGTGCAGTATATAAATTCATGCTAGTACTCCTTTTATTGCTACCTATTTTTGTAGTGCTGCTAAAGTACCCAATATATATCTTTTAGGCATCACCGACTTCCTACATTGGCTTAACCTATATGAGTCGGATCCTTAAATCTTGGCAATTGAAATCAAATGGCTGTGCTTAATCAATCTACCAATCTACTACAGAACCATCACCGGCATCATAAGACTCCGGATTTTTCCAATCATGGCCAATCTTGTCCGCTAATTTGTTTTCATCCAATTCTATGCCAAGACCAGGTCCGGATGGTATCAACACGGTACCATCCTTTTCGAGTTTAAAGGGTTGTTTTAGATATCCCTCCCCCAATGAAACTTGCTCCTGCACCAGGAAATTTGGAATGCTGGCTGCCAGTTGTAAACCAGAAGCCAGTGATATTGGGCCCATTGGATTGTGTGGAGCGATCACCGCATAATAAGCTTCCGCCATTCCGGCGATTATTTTTCCCTCAGTGATGCCTCCAGCATGGCAAAGATCGGGCTGGAGGATAGAAGCAGCTCCTTTTTCCAGTATTTCCCTGAATCCCCATTTGGTAAAAATTCTTTCACCAGTTGCGATCGGCAAAAAAGTGCTCTTGGCGATATCTACGAGGACATCCACATTCTGAGGCTGACATGGCTCTTCAATAAACATAGGTTGATAAGGTTCGAGCTGTCGGATCAATATTTTTGCAGTCTGCGGAGAGATGGCCCCGTGAAAATCAATCCCGATGTCCATACTATCGCCTCCGGCTTGTCGGAGTGATGCAAAATTTTCAACTGCATATTGAATAAATTTTGGATTCTCTACTGCCCTGGCAGGATTTAGCTTCGCCACTCCAGTCTTGATGACAGTATAACCTTCTTGTACCCTGAGCTTCATGTCCTCTGCATTACTGGCCCGGCCATAGATGCGTACACGGTCCCTGGTAGGACCTCCAAAAAGTTCATATACCGAAAGGTTCAAAAGTTTGCCTTTGATATCCCACAAAGCCTGATCGATCCCACTGAGCGCGCTGGTCAATATAGGGCCTCCTTTATAAAACGCATGCCGATAGATAGCCTGCCAGTGGTGTACGACATGCCGCGGATCTTTGCCGATCAGGTAGGGTTCTATCTCTTTAATGGCAGCTTGTATAGTAAGTGCTCTGCCTTCGAGCAAAGGCTCACCCAAACCTACCACACCTGCATCGGTATGAATTTTTAAAAAGATCCATCGGGGTTTGACTAGAAAAGTCTCCAGCTTGGTGATTTTTATTTGAGTTTTTTCCCGGGCTTCCAGCCTGGCTATATTGATTCCTTCTTCAGGATTTATTGCATTGGCATTAATAGGTAGTGCCGCTCCTCCTGCGAGTGCCAGGAAAGATTGTATGGCCGATCTTCTGGACACGCCTTTCAATTTGCTCATAATTAATTTACGTTTTGATTTTAGAAAAAAGGGAATGACTTCACAAGTTAAGCAAGTTTTTTATTCCAATTTTTACCACTTTTGATCGGAGGGGGACCGCATCTCCTTGTGTGAAAACAGCGCTTACAATATAATAGTTATAATAAGGAAGCGTTTTAAAAGCCACAGTCGTTTATCATTTAATTCTCTCCTCAGTTTCGACGCCCTTACTCTATTTATTTATTACGTATTTGGAAATTCACATGGGTTCACCCTATGCAATGTCCTGGCACGTGGTTTTTTGAATGAAGGGTAGATACAAACGATGGTCAGAAACTCTTGATGAAAATAATTAAACGAAAATCTTGCATTTCTAAAGCATGATTTTGGTTTCAAATCTAAACCCAAATTAGTCTTGTTGCAGCATGACGCAGTTAGTTTTTTTACTGCAAGATGTTGCAAGGGTATCCATATTTTCAGATCCTGAGGGAAACTAATAAAACTTTACCTATCAGCTTCAATCACGATTTGTTTTGAAGGTGCCTGCACTATACTTTTTCCTAAAGTCAATTTTTTTTAATGGTTTTAATATGAAAAATAGTAGAAAGTTTATTGTTTATTTTGTCCGGTTAGTATTATTCTGTATTCATCGCGAAGCGACCAGCCAGGTTTTTACACAAACCGCTTATGGCACTGTGGTTGAAAAAGGGTCTCTTGTCCCATTAGCAGGAGCGACTGTATTTTTATTGAACAGTGATCCATTGAATGCCACTTTTACCTCAGCCGATGGAAGTTTTGTATTAGCGCGTGTACCAGTAGGAAGGCAATCTTTTAAAATCAGCTATGTTGGCTTTGTGGATTACATTTTGGAGGACATTCTGATCACTTCTGGCAAACAAGTTCGCATGGAAATAGAAATGGAAGCTTCAATGACTACACTGGACGAAGTAGTGATCAATAGCGATACAGACAAAAAAAGGCCCTTAAATTTCATGACTTTGGCTGGAGGCCGGATGTATTCAATTGATGAAACAAAAAAATTTGCGGCTTCCTTCAACGATCCTTCAAGAATGGCCACATCATTTCCGGGAGTATTAACGCTCAACGATCTTGATAATGGTATCGTGATCAGAGGTAATTCGCCCAATGGCTTGTTGTGGAGGATGGAAGGTGTAGACATCCCTAATCCGAATCATTTTGCCAGTGTAGGCACTTCCGGTGGAGGCATTTCTGCCTTGAGTACACAGATGTTGAGTAACTCTGATTTTTTAAATGGGGCTTTCAATGCCGAGTATGGCAATGCGCTCTCAGGCGTATTTGATTTGAAACTCCGAAAAGGTAATAACCAGAAAAGAGAATACACCATCCAGGCTGGATTTATTGGCGCTGATTTTTCAGCAGAAGGGCCTATTAAAAAAGGGCATAAAGGCTCTTATTTATTTAATTATCGATATTCAACCTTAAAGCTCATTTCAGCTTTGGGCGTTGATATTGATGACAATACGAGATTTCAAGACCTGGCATATAATATTTATTTGCCTACACGTAAATACGGAGATTTTACCTTTTTTGGCTTGGGTGGAATAAGCTCACAAAATGAAGACAGAACTCTTTTTGATATCATTTCAGGAAGTGGCCTTATTAGGTTTAAGTCTTTGAATAGCTCCAATACAGGTGTAATGGCATTGTCAAATCTCAAAATCATAAATCCTAAAATCAATATTAAATCTACCTTGGCCATCACAGGTGAAAAAATAGCACTTTCAAATGAAAACTCGTCGCCAGGCTCACTGACTCAGTTGGTTTTAAATGAAAAGAATGCTTACACTCAAAATAAGGTTTCACTATCCTCTGTAGCCAATATAGTTCTTGGTAAAAACAATATTTTAATAACCGGCATTACCGGATCTCTGTGGGGTTATTCACTGTTAGAAGGAAAAAGACGAATGGGTGATCCTATGATCGTCAATAAAATAAAGGAGTCCGGGATAACAGGTTTGTGGAATAGCTACGCAGAATTATTGTGTCATCTCAATACCAATCTGTCGATTAACAGTGGACTGCATTTTAGTTATTTGGGATTAAACAACTCTCTCGCACTGGAACCAAGAGTATCTTTGAAATATGATTTGTCTGCTACACAGTCAATTAATTTTGGATATGGATTGCACAGCCAGGTGCAACCACTGGGAGTTTACTTTTTTAGAACAAAAAATCAAAACGGAGACTTGGTATCTCCAAACCACAATCTTGGTTTTTCAAAGGCGCATCATATAATAGGATCCTGGAGTTATATAATCGATGGTTATCATAAAATCAATATTGCGGGGTATTATCAACAGCTTTTTCGTGTGCCGGTAAGTCCTGATAGCACGAATACAGTCTCCATCCTCAATGTCACAGAAGGATATCTCACAGAAGAATTGGTCAACAAGGGACTGGGTAAAAATTATGGCGTTGAATTCTCCCTCGAAAGATTTTTAAAAAAAGATTTCTACTATATATTGTCATGCACTTTATTTGAGTCAAAGTATAAAACCCTGGAAGGAAAGTGGCGCAATACCAGGTTCAATGGCCAATATGCATTTAGTGTGACAGGTGGGAAAGAAATACCGATAAAAAAGGATAGGTCCTACCTGGGCTTTAATTTTAAATCAAGTTATATCGGTGGTTTCAGGGTGACCTCTATCGATTTGGTATCCTCCATATCGGAAGGCAATACTGTTTTCGATCAAAATCATGCATTTGAACAAAAATTGGCCGATTACAGCAGGATAGATTTTGCCATTCGTTACCGCAAAAATTTCAGACGAGTTAACCTGTCGGTCTCCTTAGATATTCAAAACCTCATGGATAAAGAAAATATCGAAAAAGAATTTTATGATCCTGTGAACAAACTCATTAAAAACGCCACTCAAAATGGCATCATCCCCGTGTTAAGTATCAAAACAGAATTTTGATTTTACCTGGATATTGGAGGGTATTAATTTGGCATACCCTTCGGTTTTATCTTAAAAGTATGTTGGGCTGAGTCTCTGTGAGAAAGTGAGGTGGCTTTCATTTTCTGCTACCTTTTAATTACATTCAAGACCAGATTATGAATATGAAGACTTTAGTGCCTATTTTTTTCTGTATTCTCTCATTCATTCACTGCAAAAGGGAGCTCAGCAACACTAGCTACTCTGAAAGCATAAAAGTACAAGAGGTGGACGATACTTCGCTTGTACATACCGATGTTCATCCTGGCGATTGGTTGTCCTATGGCCTCAATTATGCCGAAGATCGATACAGCGCTTTGGATCAAATAAAAAAAACTAATATTGATTCATTAGGTCTGCTTTGGTCATTAGATCTTGGTACCAAACGAGGACTGGAGGCCACTCCACTGGTGGTAGATGGTATCATGTATTTTACTGGAGATTGGAGCAGGGTTTATGCTGTCGACGCCCGCACAGGCACTATGCTCTGGCAATACGATCCTTTAGTACCTCGCGCTTATGGTGAAAAAGCATGCTGTGATGTGGTCAATCGAGGTGTTGCCTTGTACAAAGGCCATGTATATGCGGGGACCTTTGATGGAAGATTGATCTCTCTGAATGCTGTCAACGGACAGCTTGATTGGAGCATTATGACCGTTGATACTACCAAACCATACACGATAACAGGAGCACCAAGAATCGTCGAAGGAAAAATAATCATAGGCAATGGCGGTGCAGAATATGGAGTAAGAGGATATATTACGGCTTATGATGCCATTACGGGTCAGCAGGTTTGGCGATTTTATACCGTGCCTGGTGATCCTGCGAAGCCCTTTGAATCAAAGGCTATGGAAGATGCCGCTAAAACCTGGACAGGCGAATGGTGGAAATATGGTGGAGGAGGAACAGCCTGGGATGCTATGGCTTATGATCCCGGGCTCCATCTGCTATATATCGGTACAGGCAATGGATCCCCATGGGACAGAAATTATCGAAGTCCGGGTGGGGGAGACAATCTTTATCTATCCTCTATTATAGCGCTCAATCCCACCACAGGAGTTTTAGCCTGGTATTATCAAACTACTCCCGGGGATAGTTGGGATTTTACAGCTACACAGCATATCATACTCGCCGATCTTGCTATTAAAGGGCAAATAAGAAAAGTGTTGATGCAGGCTCCTAAAAATGGATTTTTTTATGTGATAGACCGTACAAATGGTCAATTTATTTCAGGTGATCCATTTGTGTATACCAGTTGGGCTAAAAGCATTGATTCGACCACCGGCCGTCCCATTGAAACTGATTTTGCTCGTTTCGATAAAAGCAATACAGATATATCTCCTACTTATGATGGGGCTCATAATTGGCATCCAATGGCCTATAATCCAAATACGAATTTGGTCTATATCCCGGCTGCGGAGCGAGTAGCACCTTATGGACATGATCCTCATTGGGAGCATGGCAAATCCGGATTTGGTAGTGGTAATGGGTGGAATCTGGGCACGGGAACGGACCCGACTAAGCCGTTTAGAAAAGATTCTATAGCAGCCCGGCTAGCACCTAAAGGAATGCTGATCGCCTGGGATCCGGTAACCCGACAAGAAAAATGGCGCATAACCCATCCTGCTGATTGGAATGGAGGAGTGCTGGCTACTGCCTCGGATATAGTGTGGCAAGGGACCGCGGATGGTAGATTTGTGGCTTATGATGCTGCTATCGGGACCAAAATCTGGGAAACCAATGTAGGCGGTGGAGTGATAGCTCCGCCCGTCACTTATATGGTCGATGGACGCCAATATATTACGCTTTTGGTTGGTTGGGGCAGCGGGGTTGGTCAAAAAAGAAAATGGGCACCTTTGCAACCCGGTAGAGTATTCACTTTTGCACTCCAGGGTCATGCCTCCTTTCCGGTGTATAATAAAACTAACCTTCAAACGATTCCCGATATATCATTTACTTCGACGAAAGAAGATATCCAGCATGGCCAGGTTTTATTTAATCAATATTGTGCTATTTGCCATGTAGTTAATGGAGGTGGGGGAGGAATCATTCCAGACCTGGTTTATGCCACTGAAGCCACGCATCAAAACTTTTCACTCATTGTACGCAAAGGAGCTTATTTGGCCAATGGCATGCCTCGGTTTGGCGATAGATTGAGTGAAGCAGATGTGGCGGATGTTCAGAAATTTGTGCTGAACTCAGCCAGGCAAGTAAAAGAAAGAATGAAATAACTGTTTCTATAGAATTTGATTCTAATAGAGATCGGTTTTTTTTTACGAAAACGTTTTACTTAACTGGAACCACCATTTCAAAAAAAAATTACTACCTTTTGATCGCCTATTTTAACTCAATGGACTATCTATTTGAACTAGAATACCCTTAAAAGTTATTAATATTTTTAAAACTTAATTTTGCATGAAAATATCAACTGGAATAAAGAAATTAATTTTTTTAGGATTGTTGGCCATTTGTACGCTGATGGGCCAGAGTCAATCTTATGACCTGCTTATTAAAAATGGTCATGTCATCGACCCTAAAAATAATCTGGATGCTATCATGGATGTGGCCGTCCGGGATGGTAAAATTATCGAAGTGTCCAAGTCGATCAATAAACCTGCCACTAAAACCATAGATGCCACTGGTCTATACCTGACGCCTGGACTGATAGATATCCATGGCCACCATTTTTTTGGGACTAAGTCCAATGCCTATCTCAGCAATAGTTATACGGCACTACCTCCTGATGGCTTCACTTTAAGATCCGGCGTCACAGCAGTCGTAGATGCAGGCGGTGCCGGTTGGAGAAATTTTGATGACTTCAGAAATCAGACCATAGCCAATTCAAAAACCAAAGTATTTGCCTTCCTCAATATAGTAGGCTCAGGGATGAGTGGCGGAGCAATAGAACAAAACCTGGCTGATATGGATGGGAAACTGACAGCCATGGTAGCCAAACAAAATAAGGATAGGGTCGTAGGTATCAAACTGGCGCATTATATGGGCCATGACTGGACTCCGGCGCTCAAAGCAGCAGAAGCAGGCAGGCTGGCAGATATCCCGGTGATGGTAGATTTTGGAGGCGCAGATCCTCCACTGTCGATGGATACTTTACTGAATTTCGTATTGCGACCGGGAGATATATTGACACATTGTTTTGGTCATGTCAACGGTCGTGAACCTTTAGTGCAAAACGGAAAAGTACAGCCATTCGCTTTTAAAGCTCAGCAAAGGGGTATCATCCTTGATGTAGGTCATGGTGGTGGAAGTTTTGTATACGCGCAGGCAACCGCTGCGTTGAGCCAGGGGCTTAAGCCCAATACCATCAGTACAGATTTGCATACCGGCAGCATGAATGCAGGTATGAAAGATATGGACATGGTGATGACCAAGCTACTTAATCTCGGCATGGACTTTAAAGAAATTATTACAGCCAGCACCTGGAAGCCAGCTCAGGTTATTCACAAAACAGAGCTTGGTCATCTCTCTGTAGGCGCAGCGGCCGATATAGCATTATTGAAAATAGAAAAGGGCAATTATGGTTTTTATGATGTACAGGGCAAGCGCATGACCGGCGACAAAAAAATCGTGTGCGAAATGACCTTGTTGGATGGAGCCATAGTGTGGGATTTGAACGCCTTATCATATAAAGATTAAAAACCTTATACCACCAGTGAAACCGATCATTTTACCACTATTGGCTATTGTATTACTGGCTAAATGCAAAGCTCCTCTGACAGAATTATACGTTCCGGAAGATTTCGAAGTCACCGTTGTAGTAGATAGCCTCCCTGGTGGGTCTAGGCATATTGCAGTCAATGAGAATGGCGATATCTATGTCAAGCTGATGGTACCCGGACACGGCGCCAATGTAGCCTTGAGAGATACCAATGGAGATGGCAGAGCCGACATCATCAAAACCTTTGGAAATTATAAAGAACTCGGACGCTACGGTACAGCCATGCGGATCTACGAAGGCTATTTGTATTACAGCACGGAGCTCATGATCTATCGCAGCAAATTAATTCCAGGTCAATTGTTGCCGGAAGAACAGTTTGATACGATCGTCATCGATGATCATGAACATGGCTTGCACGAGCACAATGCCAAGCCCATCACTTTCGATCATAAGGGGCATATCTTTGTTCCTTTTGGTGGACCCTCCAATGCTTGCCAGGTCAATAACAGAACTCCTTTTTCTCCGGGCATAGATCCTTGCCCACTCCTAGAAAACCATGCAGGTATCTGGCGATTTGATGCCAATAAAAAAAATCAAACCCAAAAAGATGGGTATAAATACGCTACCGGACTGAGAAGCCTTTTGGCTATCGAATGGAATGATGTGGATGATCGCCTTTATACAGTCATGCATGGCCGGGATGATTTACTCAGGTTGTGGCCCAATAAATTTAGTCCCTGGCAAAGTGCCTTGTTGCCCTCAGAAGAGTTCTTGAGGGTCGACGAAGGCAGCAATTCCGGTTGGCCATACTGTTATTACGATCAGATGCAGGGTAAGAAAGTATTGGCACCGGAATATGGCGGCGATGGTAAGATCATTGGAAGATGTGATACATTCAATAATCCCATCATTGGCTTCCCCGGACATTGGGCCCCAAATGATTTGTTTTTTTATAAAGGGGACCAATTCCCTGATCGGTATAAAAACGGTGCTTTTATCGCCTTCCATGGAGCTACCAATCGCGCCCCTTATCCGCAATCAGGTTATTTTATCGGGTTTGTACCTTTTCATGAGGGCGTGTTTGACAAAGAAGTCGAGGTATTTGCGGATGGATTTGCCAGGGTCGACCCAATCGTCAGTGTCAGTGATGCAGTCTACCGACCTATGGGTATCGCCATGGGCCCGGATGGTTCGATGTATTTTGCGGAGACTGAAAAAGGAAGGATTTGGCGTGTAAAATATAAAGGAGATAAAAAAACTTTTGGGCAGCCACAGCTAGCTTCCATGGAACTTAGGAAGTCAGCGACTAATATCCGCACCCCGGACATTAATCTTGATAACCTGGACCGAAATGATACTGCAATGACCAAGGTTGGCGAAAAATTATATACTGTTTATTGTGGCGCCTGTCACCAACCAAATGGCATGGGTGCCTCAGGAAGGTTCCCTACATTGGCTTCAGACTGGGTGGCAGGTGATAAAACTCGATTGATTCAGACGGTACTCCAGGGTGTCGAAGGGGATATCATGATCAATAAAGAAATATTCAATGGTACCATGCCCCGCCATGATTTTCTCAAAGACGAAGACATCGCCAATATCCTGACCTATATAAGAAAAAACTTTGGCAACCAGGCTGATGCCGTCACTACTGACGAAGTCAAAGCCCAAAGAGATAAAATAAAAAGCAACTAATTCACTTAACTTTTAAATTTTCAAGAATCATGAATACGAATCGAAGAACTATTTTTAAAAAGCTTGCTACCGGTTTGGCAGCAGTCATGGGATTGAAAACGGCAGAGGCTGCTAATATCATGGCTAACAATTCTTCTGTCGTCATGGATCAGAATGTACCCCTGTTTTCTGGCAATAGAGTGCATGGCAATATGGTGTTTATCGCAGGCAAAGGCGCTCATTTTGATGGTGATATCACAGCCCATACCAACCATGTCCTGGATGAATTGCAAAAAGAGTTGGAAAAAGCAGGGTCCTCCATGAACCATGTGCTCAAGGTCAATGTCTACCTCAACGATCTTAAAGATTACAAAGCTATGAATGAAGCTTATAAAGGACGCTTTGGGGATCTCCCGCCCGTGCGCACGACCATTGCGGCTGCAGGTGGTATCCCTGGCGATTCTCTGGTAGAAATAGATTGTATAGCATTTTTAAAATCATAGTATCATGACAAAACGAAGAGATCTCATCAAAGGAGCTTTTGCTTTGCCTTTCGTCGCTCCATCCATATCACTTAGAAAACGAGGAGAGGAAAAACTGAAGCCCGGTGATTTTGAGCGCGATTATTTCAAAGAACTTGGATTAAGGACATTTATCAACGCTGCAGGTACCTATACGGCACTTACAGCTTCGCTGCCACATCCTGAAGTGATCAAAGCGATCAATTATTCTGCTTTACAATTTGTCAAGTTAGAAGATTTGCAGGATAAAGTCGGGGAGCGATTGGCAGAGCTGTTACAGTGTGAGTTTGCCATGGTCACCGCAGGTGCTGCTTCAGCTATTACATTAGGAACAGCTGGCATCGTCACGGGAGGCGACTGGGATAAGATAACGCAGATACCCAATGATATGACCGGTATGAAAACGGAAGTGATCATCCAAAAGACACATCGGGTAGGTTATGATCATGCTATCCGCAACTGTGGGTTAAAGGTGATTGAGGTAGAGTCTGCCAAAGAACTGGAAGCTGCCATCAATAACAATACAGCCATGATGTGGTTTCTCAATGCCAGCAATTTTTTGGGCAAAGTCAGGGATGAGGAGTTTGTGACAATCGCCAAAAGACACCAGATCCCGACAATGATCGATTGTGCTGCAGATGTACCCCCTGTCGAAATGCTTTGGAAGCATACTAAGATGGGTTTTGACCTGGTTTGTTTTTCTGGTGGCAAAGGACTGCGTGGTCCACAAAGTGCAGGGCTTTTATTGGGTAAAAAAGCCCTGGTTACCGCAGCCAGACGAAATGCTCCACCTAATGGAAATACGGTGGGTCGTGGTATGAAAGTCAATAAGGAAGAGATCCTCGGCATGCTGGTTGCGATCGAACAATACCTTAGCCGTGATCATCAAAAGGATTGGAAGCTTTGGGAAAGCCAGGTCAATTTGATCTATGATGCTGCTACCTCGGTCCCGGGTGTCATAGGTGAAAAACATGTACCTCAAATCGCCAACCATGTACCTTCATTAAATATAAAAATAGACCAGTCCAAAGTGAATATGACTTGTGATCAATTAAGGATTGCTCTCAGGGAAGGTCACCCTTCTATTGAGACTGTCGGAGATGCTTCTACCCTGGGCATTACTACCTGGATGATGATACCCGGTGAAGAACGTACCGTAGCAAAACGGATCAAAGAAATATTATTATCAGCCTCCATTAAATAATAAATAAGGCTCTACGGATCATTAAAATATTAAAGACTTCAATAGCTGGTTATTTGAGTATTGATTTACAATTAAATCTGCTGAATATGCTTGTTAAATGAAAAACATTGACACAAATTATCTCATATATAATAGTTATCGTTTTGAGTACGCTATCCACTATTTCTTCAATAGCTCAGAAGACTAAAAATTATGCTGTAAATGCTATTCAGACAGATCAGCTGATTATCAATGGATTGGGGGATAACCCTCTCTGGCAAAAAGCGGAGATCTTGGCAGATTTTATTTATCCGTGGAATGAAGGCTCACCACCCGCAATGAGCTTTCAAGGCTTACATGACCAGGACTATTTATATGGACTGTATAAAGTGATAGATCCTAAAAAGATTTTGATCTTCCAAAACACCAATCATAAAAAGGAGGTCTTAGCTTCTGATCGGGTGGAAATATTTTTTAGAAAAAATGATAAAATGGATCCTTATTATGGGTTAGAGATGGATCCTCTTACGCGTATTTATGATTATAGAGCACGGTATCAACGCAAGTTCAGGCAGGAATGGAGCTGGCCGGAGGGTGAAGTGACAGTCAAGGCTACGATCAATGATACTGGATATATCCTTGAATTTGCCATTAGTAAAAAATCGCTCAGAACTTTTGACCTGATTAAAAACAACAAAATAGAAGCTGGGTTATATCGTGGAGAGTGTGTCCAGCTCGAAGGTGACAAAGCAGAATTTAAATGGATTAGTTGGGTGAAGCCGGATAGCGAAACCCCTAATTTTCATATTCCGAGTTCATTTGGGGTTTTGGAGTTGAAGTAGGTCTTCACTTTTCGTTGGATACACATTCGCTTTTAAATGAGGCTCACAATCCTATTTATTCAAAAATGGATTGGACTTATTATGCCACTTCTACTTATTTCAGAGGCGCTTCTGATTGCTTCTTTTCATTCAATTCAATTTTTTTACTTTTAAAGAAAAATCATATGATGGACTCAGCCAGAATACTTTTATCCTCAGCATTTTTAATAGCAGCTACCACTTTACATTCCCAGTCCTTTGAAGCCCTGCAGTATCGCACTGTCGGTCCGGGCAGAGGGGGTCGGGTCACTTCCGTAGCAGGTACACCTATAGCGCCTTCTACTTTTTATCTCGGTGCTTCTGGCGGGGGCCTATGGAAGACAGAGGATTATGGTACTAGTTGGCACAATGTATCTGATGGATTTTTCGCTTCTCCATCGATTGGAGCTATAGGTGTGGCAGTCAATGATGCCAATATAGTATATGTAGGTACAGGATCTGACGGCATCAGGAGCAATGTCATCGTCGGTAAAGGCATGTATAAATCCACCAATGCCGGCAAAACCTGGCAACCTATCGGTTTAGAAAAAACAGCTCATATCGGTGCAGTGGAAATAGACCCAACCAACCACAATATCGTCTGGGTGGCAGCCATTGGCAATGCATTTAAGCCAAATGACGAGCGCGGAATATTTAAAACTTCTGATGGTGGAAAATCATGGCAGAAGGTGCTGTTCATTTCCAACAAAGTTGGCTTTGCCGATATAGAGCTCTTGCCTGGCAATCCGAATGTAGCCTATGCAGCAGCATGGAAAGTAGATCGCAAGCCCTGGAACATCGTATCCGGTGGCACCAATGACGAAGGCGGCATTTATAAAACCATGGATGGCGGAAAATCCTGGGAAAAACTCAGCAAAGGTCTACCGCAGGGACTTATTGGAAAGATTGATTTGGCTGTAACGCCTGCCAATTCCAGCATACTATATGCCATCATCGAAGCGCCTGGCAAAGAAGGCGGTCTGTACAAATCGGAGGATCAGGGTGATTCATTTAAACAGGTGTCCAGTGACGAGGGCTTGGTCAATAGGCCATTTTATTACTGCAATGTGGCAGCGGATCCAAAGAATGCAGACATCGTATACTCCATGGCCAATCCCATGCTTAAGTCAGTTAATGGGGGTATATCCTGGACCAGGGTAAATCCTCCCCACGGAGACAACCACGACATCTGGATCAATCCCAACGACCCGGATCTATTCATTCAATCCAATGATGGAGGAGCCAATATCACGCACAATGGTGGCAAAACCTGGTCTACTCAATTTAATCAACCCACTGCTGAGCTTTACCAGGTAGAGGTCGACGACCAGTATCCTTATTGGTTATACGCCGGGCAACAGGACAATTATACTGCCATCGCTGTGCCCAGCTTTCCCCCTAGTGCAATTCAAACGCCAGGAGTAGGGTGGATCATCAATGTCGGTGGTTGCGAAACCGGACCTGCGGTGCCCAAACCCGGAGATCATAACACTGTCTACACCAACTGCAAAGGCGTATTTGGAGTGTTCAATAAAAAGACTGGTATAGAAAAATCCTATCCGGTGGGAGCCTCCAATATCTATGGACATAATCCTAAAGATCTCCAGTATAGATTCCAAAGAGTAGCCCCTGTCCATGTATCTCCTCATAATCCCAATGTAGTTTACCATGGATCCCAATATTTACACAAAACTATCGATGATGGTCTGCATTGGGAGACGATTTCACCGGATCTCACTGCCAATGAAGCAGATAAACAGGTGATCTCGGGCACACCCATCACCAGAGATATTACTGGAGAAGAATTTTATAGCACGCTCTATTCAATCAGAGAGTCAACCGCAAAAGAAGGGTTGATTTGGACTGGATCGAATGATGGGATTATACAAGTCACCAAAGATGGTGGAAAAGTTTGGTCTAATGTGACTCCATCCAAACTCCCCAAAGGAGGTCGAGTCGACGCTGTAGAGCCTTCACCGCATGATCCTGCCAAGGCCTACGTATCAGTTTTGCTATACCAATTAGGAGATGATCGCCCCTATATTTTTAAAACAGAAGATTATGGAAAGACCTGGGAGCTACTCACTACCGGGAACAATGGGATTCCGGCTGATTTTCCTACACGGGTGATCAGAGAAGACCCTGTAAGAGCAGGTCTATTGTATGCTGGCACAGAATATGGATTATTTGTTTCGTTTGATGATGGCAAAAGCTGGAAGCCCTTTCAACAGAATCTACCGGTGACCCCTGTGACGGATATCAAAATATTTCGTGGCGACCTTATCGTGAGCACCATGGGACGCTCCTTTTGGATCCTCGACAATATCACCACCTTGAGACAAGCAGAGATCCTTGATCTGGCTGGCAAGCCGATCCTGTTCAAACCTGATAATACGATTAGATATCGATATCCAAGAGTCAGCAATGACAGATCAGCCTTTCCGGTGTATCCTCAGCCAGGAGTGACTATTGATTATTATATACCTAAAGACAATGCATCACCGATAAAACTTGATATCCTTAATGTGAATAAAAGTATAGTTGCAACTTATATCAGCGATACCAGCAAACAAAAACTACCTCAGACGGTCATTGAAGATATGAATACCAATAAAACCATTTTTTTGGTAAATAAGTCATTGTCCACTCAGTCGGGATTGAATCGCTTTTCATGGGATATGAAATATACCGGACCCTGGACCAAAGAACTCAGTAGAAGGTATCAAAATGGCCCTGTGGCTGCACCAGGTACCTATACGGTTAGGCTAACACTCAAAGACATAGTTATCGAGCAGCGTTTTGATTTATTGATGGATCCTAGAGTAAAGGACGAAGGTTTGTCAGAAGCTGATATTGTCACCCAGGTATCGATGCAACAAAAACTGGCTGACCTCGTGACGGAATCTCAAAAATTACAGGATCAACTAGAAAAAGAAGATAAACAATTACTCGTAGATAAAAATCAAACAGATCGGCAATTGAAAGTAAAGGCTGCGCTGAAACTTTTAAAAACAGAGAGCGGTGCTTACCCTCAACCTATGCTCACAGACCAGGTGACCTATCTTTACAATGTGATCAATGACGCCGATCAGCTCCCTGGTAACGAAGTAGAAAAACGATTTGAAGCATTAAAGAATCAAATGAGAGATATAAAAAAGGCATTGGAATAAATGCGTTACTTGTTTGTTTTTTTAAAATAATCAACAGGCAAATAAACGGAAGAAGTCTATACGTTAAAGGCGTAGTTTGGGAGATTCGGGAGAATCACAAGTAACTGAAGGCTAGGTATATATTACAAAATAAAGTCATATATAAACCCCGAAAACACTGCCTTAAGTGTAAATTCGGGGTTTAAAGAATTTAAATTATATGGCAAAGTTAATCGAGATACGGAATAATATTTCACAGCTGCCATTTTTGAGTCTTCAAGACCAATTGGCAGAATATGAAGAAGAGTTTAGGAGAAGTGAACTTGGTATGATCTATGCAGCCATACCTTGGTCAGAAATAGCTCGGACACTATCTAAAAATAAGTCGAAAGCCAAAGAAGGGTCCTCTATGTTCGATACTAGGGGAAAAGTGGCATTGATGTTATTGAAGAATTATTGTAATTGTACTGATCAGGATTTGATCAATCGATTGAATAGTGATTGGAAGCTGCAAATGTTTTGTGGGGTATTATTAAGACCTAAAGAAGGGATTGCTAATTTTAAAATTGTAAGCTCTATCAGATGTGAGTTGGCCAGAGTATTGGAAGGAGAAGCGTATCAAAAGATCCAGGAGATATTTGCCAAGAGTTGGAGACACTATATGACTCATCCTCATATTGCACGTATGGATGCGACTGCTTATGAAAGTAATTTACGATATCCAACAGATGTAAAACTATTGTGGGAGTGCTGCGAATGGATGCACAAAAAACTACTTTGGTGCTATGGGCATTGGGTGTTGCTCAACCTCGCATTAAATTTAAAGAGCAAAAAACAAGGTATTTAGGCTAAAGGAACAATTACTTGAAAATAAGGTAAACCAAGTCATTGAGAAACTCAAAACATACCGGCCAAGAAAAAAGGAAGCTAGTGAGGCCTTGTCAAATGTCATTCGCTATTATGAGGAACCTGAGGATAGAATGCAATACAAAACCTACAGAGAAAATGGATGGCTACTAGGATCTGGCCCCATCGAATCTGCCCACAGGAATGTCCTTCAACACCGATTAAAGTTATCTGGACAGCGTTGGTCAATTCAAGGTGCCCAGCACATTGCCAATCTAAGATGTTTGAAAATAAGTAACAGGTGGACCGATATCACCAATCTAATTAAAAATGCAGCTTGATGTGCAATTTGTCCTACACCCTAAATAATTGATAATTTGTCGAGCACCATTGTCTGACATTTATGCTAATTTGGAATGAGTTTTAAGGCAAGAATGATTTATTATATTTGATAGCTTTTAGAAGTGGATTTAGCATTTTTTTGAATTATTTCTATGAGGTTGAAAGCATTAATATTTTTATTATTGTCAGTTACTAGTAAGCTTTTTGCTGGCTCACAGACCGATTATCGATTAGTCATTGAAAATTTTAATTTGCCTATTTGTGGTGGTAGTTGTTCTGGTTATTTTGATTACTATGTATTTCATGATTTGACAAATACCAAAGTACCAATTAGTCAACTCCAAATACTCCCTGAAACCTTTGAAGATGATGGACCTATTTCGAGTAATACCTATAGGTTAAGTCATCTTTGCCCAAATACTTCATATACTTTTCGAGTTATTTTTACTCATAATTCGATACAACACTCAATAACTGAGACAATTGTTGTTAGTGAATCTTCCACATGTACTTTCAATAGTTTTCCAATTTCTAGCTATAATGATTGTGAATGCAATCTATTTACGTTCACAGCTTCTGATCCTTCTCCAAATGGATGGACTTTTAAATGGCAATATTCATCCTCATGCAATGGGGTCTGGGCTGATTACACATCTACTTTACCTGAATATCAATCATTATCAGGCAAATTGGGAGCCTGCCCGGAAAGTGCTCCTTTTAAACCATCAACAGGACTAAGAAGAGCTATACAAACAAATATTTTGTCCGGTTGTTATCGAAGAGCGGCTCAAAATTTGACTACTGGGACTTGGATATATTCTAATGTTATCAATGTTTTGGTCAAGCCACTTCCTGTCGCAAGTATTAATGGTATCACTACGATCTGTAATGGAGGTATTACAACCTTAACTGCAAGTGGAGGAGGTAGTTATTTATGGAGCAATAATTCAACCTCAACCTCGATTAATATATCTCCTGCTATCACTACCGGTTACTCAGTGACCGTAACGAATAATGGATGTCAGGCAACTGCTTCACAAGTAGTAACTGTGATTCCCACACCAATAACCCCGACCTTAAGTGGAGTGAGTCAACCCGGTTGTGGTGGGACCACCGGCAGTTTTACCATCACCAATTACAATGCATCTTATATTTATACGATAAGTCCTTCTACCGGAGTGAACCGATCAGGTAGTACAATCACCGC